>Ga0209415_10000538_pt1 | contig 70696 bp, 55 predicted proteins | sample PeaSoiSIISIP2007_FD_187696 | JGI IMG/M metagenome (GOLD analysis project Ga0209415, IMG submission 187696) | Peat soil microbial communities from Weissenstadt, Germany - SII-SIP-2007 (SPAdes) (version 2) | ecosystem: Environmental > Terrestrial > Soil > Wetlands > Peat | place: Germany...
CATATGCTTGGCCGACAAGCCGGGCACCAGGTCGAGCAGGTTGATTCTCTCTTTTGCCACGTAAGTCTCCTGCTTGAAGTCGTAACCGGTGTTGTCCAGGAGAGTGGGATCGTTGCGCAATCCCGTCCTGTTTCCGTCGGAAAAAAACTTTTTTCAGCCGAAAATACATGTAACAGGAAGCTCAAGCGATGCAGGCGAGTGAATCTATTAAAGAAAAAGCCCCCAAATGAATCTTCGGGGGCTTGTCAACTTTTATATACTTCGCGCCGATGACCAATCCTCATAACCAGAATCACCAAGACCTCATCCTCAATCCGAGCTATGATCCGGTAGTCACCGACCCGATACTTCCAGAATTCGCCCAACGTCTAACCCGTGAGTGCTCCCCCGATATTTCGAGGATTATCCTGCAGTCTCACCCGCTCGAAAAGGAACTTCACAAGTCTGCGTTGGATCTGCCCGTCTAGCTTATCCAACTCACGCTTTGCCTCTGGAACAAACTCAATCGTCCAGGCCATATTCTTTCATGACCTGTTCAATCGGAATGGTCTTGGTACGGCCTGACCGGACATCCTCCAGCCGCTTTTCTGCCAGGTAGATATCTTCCAGCTCATCCAGGTGCTCGAGAATCGCCTGGCGGGCGTAATATGTCTTACTCCGACCCGTAGCTTTTGCGAGAGCTTCAAGTCGACTTTCTATCTCAGCAGGAAGCCTTATCGCCAACATGGATTTTCCTCCTTTTCAACGCCGCTATACATGTATACCATATTCCGTCGACGAAGATAAAGCAAAGGGCCTTCGATTTTCTGTCGAAGGCCCTTTGTCGTTACGGTCGGGAAATATCCTCTACTCGGCGAAGCGGGACATTTTCCGGAATTTCTGGTAGCGCTGCTCGATCAGGTCTTGCGGATCGAGCTTTTTCAACTCGGCCAGGTTTCTGCTGAGCGCTTCGTGCAGGTTCTTCGCCATGGCCTCGTGGTCGCGGTGGGCGCCGCCTGCGGGCTCGGGGACGATCTCATCGATGACTTCCAGGTCCAGGATGTCCTTGGCGGTGAGCTTCAAGGCCTCGGCGGCCTGGGCGCCTTTGGTGCCGTCGGACCAAAGGATGGCGGCGCACCCTTCGGGGGAGATGACGGCGTAGACGGAGTGCTGCAGCATGAGGATGCGATCGCCGACGGCTATGGCCAGCGCGCCGCCGGAGCCGCCTTCGCCGGTGATGACGACGACGATGGGAACGGTCAGCCGCGACATTTCGCGCAGGTTCCTGGCGATCGCTTCGGCCTGGCCGCGCTCCTCGGCGCCGATGCCGGGGAAGGCACCGGGGGTGTCGACGAAGGTGACGATGGGGAGCCGGAAACGCTCGGCCATCTCCATCAGCCTGAGCGCCTTGCGGTAACCTTCGGGGTTCGGCATGCCGAAGTTACGGAACACTTTCTCTTTGGTGTCGCGACCTTTCTGGTGGCCGATCACCATCACCGGCTCGCCGTCCAATTTGGCCAGGCCGCCGACGATGGCGTGGTCGTCGCCGAAGTTGCGGTCGCCGTGCAACTCCACGAAGTCGGTGAAGATCAGGCTCAGGTAATCAAGGGTAAAGGGACGGTTGATATGGCGGGCTACCTGGGCGGTCTGCCAGCGGGTAAGGTTGGCAAACATCTCGTCGCGCATCTGCTCTGCTTTTTGCTCCAAGGTCGCCACCTCCGCGGACAGATCGACTCCACCGGTCGAGAAACTCAGCAGTTCCTGAATCTTCTTATCCAGTTCCGCCAGCGGTTTTTCGAACTCGAGGTAGGTCTGTTGCTGTGCCATATATTTGATCTCCTTAAGCTTTTTATTCGAATGAAACGGCATTATAGCCGAAGAGGTTGCTCACTTCCACTGTTAATTCTTCCACTGCCGCTACTTTGTACGGATCGGGGAGCTTGATGGTCACCCGCGAACCGTTTTCGATGTCCAGATGCAGGAAGCTGCGGCAGGCTCCCTGGTAGCGGGCGATGATCGTCTTTAAGGTGTCGAGCTTGCCGGTGTCGGCTTCCTTGGCGTCGATGGTGAAGTTCACCCGGTGCGTTCCACGCTCGACCAGGTCGCGCAGCGGCACGATATCGCTCGCCATCACCTTGGCCCCCTTCTCGCCGTGCTCCACCGTCCCGGTGACGTGGATCGGGTCGTCGGTCCTAAGTAGTTCCGAACAGCGGGCGTAGACGTCGGAGAAGACCACCACCTCAAGCGAACCGGCCAGGTCCTCCAGGGTGATGAAGGCCATGCGGTCGCCCTTCTTGGTGAGGATCTCCTTGAGCGAGGTGGTCACTCCGGAGATCTTTATCTCGCTTTTCTCCTTGGCATCCAGGATGGAGAGGCTGTCCACGGTGGAGAAGCGCCGCATGTCGGCGACGTAGCGGTCGAGCGGGTGGCCGGAGATGAAGAAGCCGATCGCCTCCTTCTCGCAGCCAAGGCGATATTTCTCGTCCCACTCGGGGATGTCGGGGAGCCGGTTGCCGCCGTTTGAGCCTGCGGAGTTGCGCACGATCTCGGCCATGCCGAAAAGCGACACCTGGGCGCTCTCGCGCTCCTGCTGGATCTTCTGGCCGGTGGCCACCGCGTCGTCGAGGGCGGCCATCAGCTGGGCGCGCCTGGCCTTGGTGCAGTCGAAGGCGCCGCTTTTGATCAGGGCCTCGATCACCCGCTTGTTCACGCGTCTCAAGTCGACCCGCTCGCAGAAATTGAAGATGTCGGTGAAGGGTTCCTCGCCGCGGGCCTCGATGATCGCCTCGATGGCCCCCTCCCCCACGTTCTTGACCGCACCCAGGCCGAAGCGCATCGCCTTGTCCAGCACGCGGAAGGAGCGGTGGGACTCGTTGATGTCGGGGGGGAGCACCTCGATCCCCATCTCCCGGCAGTCGCCGATGCTCTTCACCACCTTGTCGGTGTTGCCCATGTCCTCGGTCAGGAGGGCGGCCATGAACTCGACCGGGTAGTGCGCCTTCAGGTAGGCGGTCTGGTAGGTGACCAGGGCGTAGGCCGCCGAGTGCGACTTGTTGAAGCCGTATTCGGCGAATTTCGCCATCAGGTCGAAGATCGCCGCCGCCTTCTTCAGGTCGTGGCCGAGCTTGCCGGCACCCTCCAGGAACTTGTCGCGCTCCTTGGCCATCTGCTCGGCGTCCTTCTTCCCCATGGCGCGGCGCAGCAGGTCGGCGCCCCCCAGGGAATACCCCCCCAGGGTCCGGGCGATCTGCATGACCTGTTCCTGGTAGACGATGACCCCGTAGGTGTCCTTTAAGATCGGCTCCAGCTGCGGCAGGTCGTAGACGACCTCTTTGCGGCCGTGCTTTCGCTCGATGAACTCGTCTTCCATCCCCGAACTCATGGGGCCCGGACGGTGCAGGGCGCCGGCGGCGATCACGTCCTCGAAGCAGGAAGGCTTGAGCTTGACCAGCATCTCTTTGTAGCTGTTGGATTCGAACTGGAAGACGCCGGTGGTGTTGCCGGCGGAGATCAGCTCGTAGCTTTCCCGGTCGTCGTCCCTCAGCGTCGTGAGATCGAACGCCGGGTCCTTTTCCGCACGGATCAGCTTCACCGCGTTGTGGATGACCGTCAGGTTCCTGAGCCCCAGGAAGTCGAACTTCACCAGGCCGATCTTCTCCACGTACTTCATGGAGTACTGGGTGGTTAAAGAGCCGCTCTTCTGATCCATGTAGACCGGGCAGAACTCCTCCATCCGCTTCGGCGCGACCACGAGGCCGGCCGCGTGGGTGGAGGCGTGGCGGGCGAGCCCTTCCAGGCGCAGCGCCACCTGGATGACCTCGTTCACCCTGGCGTCGGCGGCGGCCAATTCGTTTAGTTTCGGCTCCTGCTGCAGCGCCTTTTCAAGGGTGATGCCGAGCACCTCGGGAACGAGCTTGGCGATCCGGTCCACGTCGCCGAAGGGGAGATCGAGCGCGCGCCCGACGTCGCGGATCACGCCGCGGGCCGCCATGGTGCCGAAGGTGATGATCTGGCAGACGTGGTCGCGGCCGTAGCGCTCCACCATGTACTGGATCACCTCTTCGCGGCGGTCCTGGCAGAAGTCGACGTCGATATCCGGCATGGAGATACGTTCCGGATTGAGGAAGCGTTCGAACAAAAGGTTGTAGGGCATCGGATCGATGTCGGTGATCCGGATGGCGAAGGCGACGAGCGAACCCGCCGCCGAGCCCCTGCCCGGTCCGACCGGGATGCCGTGCCGCTTGCCCCAGTTGATGAAGTCCGCCACGATCAGGAAGTAGCCCGGGAAGCCCATCTGCTTGATGCAGGCAAGCTCGGTGCGCAGGCGGCTCCAGTACCCCTCCTCCTGCTCGGGAGTCAGGTTCGGGTACTTGATCTTGACCGCGACCATCCGCTGCTTGAGCCCTTCCACCGCCTCCTGCTCCAGCTGCTCGTCCAGCGTCGAGCCCTCGGGCGGTTCGTAGGCGGGGAAGTGGTAGGTCTTGAAGTCGAATTTGAGCTCGCAGCGCTCGGCGATCTTGACCGTGTTGGCGACCGCGTCGGGGGCGTAGTGGAAGGCCTTGGCCATCTCCTGCGGCGTCTTGACGTAGAACTCTTCCGTGGTGAAACGCATGTGCGTCGGATCGTTCATGGTCTTGCCGGTCTGGATGCAAAGCAGGATCTCGTGCGCCCTGGCGTCTTCCTTGTTCAGGTAATGGCAGTCGTTGGTGGCGACCAGAGGGAGGTCGAGCTCGCGGGCGATCTCCATCAGCCTGCGGTTGGCGACGTCCTGCTCGGCGAGGGCGTTTTCCTGCAGCTCGATGTAGTAGCTGCCGGGGAACTGTTCGGCGTACCAGGCGGCGGCGGCTTTCGCCTCCTCCATCTTGTTGACGCCGCAGAGGTAGGCGACCTCGCCCTGCAGGCAGGCGGAGAGGACGATCAAGCCCTCTTTGTGCTTGAGGAGAAGTTCCTTGTCGATGCGGGGACGGCGGTAGAACCCTTCCTTGTACCCTGCCGAGGTCAGGTAGGAGAGGTTCTTGAAGCCGATCATGTTTTCGCACAGAAGGATGAGGTGGAAGCTCGTGGGCTGGCCGGGGGTGGCCTGTTTGTGGGTGCGGGAACCGGGGGCGATGTAGACCTCGGAGCCGATGATCGGCTTGATCCCCTTGTCCATCGCCTTTAAGTAGAACTCCATGGTGCCGAACATGTTGCCGTGGTCGGTCATGGCGACCGCGGGCATGTGGCAGTCCTTCACCTTCTTTAACAGGTCGCCGATGCGGATGGCGCCGTCGAGAAGGGAGTATTGGGAGTGGAGATGGAGGTGTACGAAACTTTGTTCTTCCATGCGCGAAGCCCTGGGACGAGACACAACAAAGGGAGCCGCTCTTGCATGGCTCCCGCATCGTTTCAGTCAGTGAGAAGGTGTGCGCTCATAATGCACTAAATGGGGGGGTGGTGTCAAAGTCAAAAGCGTTAACTCAGAGCTACACGGAGGTGCTCACTGTCAGTAGGTTGGGCAAAGCATGGCGTGCCCAACGTCACCGAATGGGTTGTTGGGCACGCTGCGCTTTGCCCAACCTACTGTGCTGCCTACCCATCCAAATGGACCGCGTGGGCACGGGGTGCCCACCCTACCCTTTGACTTCTTTGGCGATCAGCGCGTCGTCGAGGGCGACTTCGGTCTGGGTGCCGGCAGCCATGTTCTTCAAGGGTGCGGTGCCGCGGGCAAGTTCGTCGTCGCCGATGATCAGCGTGAAGCGGGAATTGAACTTGTCGGAGCGCCTCAACTGGCTCTTCAGGCTTTTCCCCTCGTAGTCGAGCTCCACCGAGACGTCCCTTCTCTGCAGGAGGGTCATCAGCCGGAAGGCCTCGGCCTGCGCCTTCTCGCCCATGAAGGCGATGAAGAGTTCCGGACGCCTGCCGAAATCCTTCTCCGCCAAGAGTAGCGCCACGCGCTCTACCCCCATGGCGAAACCTATCCCCGGCAGCTTGGGGCCGCCCAATTCGGAGATGAGCCCGTCGTAGCGCCCGCCGGCTGCAACGGCGCTCTGCGCGCCCAGGAGGCCGGTCACCATCTCGAAGGTGGTACGGGTGTAGTAATCGAGCCCGCGCACCATGCGTTCGTTGATGCTGTAAGGGGTGCCGGCCAATTCCAGGTAGTTCCTGGTCTTGGCGAAGTGGTCGGAGCAGTCGGTGCAGAGGTAGTCGAGCATGGAGGGGGCGCCCTTGGTCGCCTCCTGGCAGCCCGGCGACTTGCAGTCCAGCGCGCGCAGGGGGTTCGTGTCGTAGCGGCGCACGCAGTCCTCGCACAAGAGTTCCATTTTGCCCGACAGGAACCCCTTTAAGGCCTCGCGGTAGACGGGGCGGCACTCGGGGCAGCCAAGCGAGTTGACCTGCAGGGTCGGCTCGGTGAGCCCAAGCTCCTGGAAGAAGTGGGTCAGCATGGTGAGCACGTGCGCGTCCACGCAAGGGGAGGCGACGCCGGTCAATTCGGCGCCGATCTGGTGGAACTGGCGGTAGCGCCCCTTCTGCGGGCGCTCGTAGCGGAACATCGGCCCCATGTAGTAGAGGCGCGCCACCGGATCGAGGGCGTGCAGCTTGTGCTCGATGAAGGCGCGCATCACCGAGGCGGTCCCCTCCGGGCGCATGGTGACCTTGTTCCCCCCCTTGTCCTCGAAGGAGTACATCTCCTTTTCCACGATGTCGGTCGCGTCGCCGATGGAGCGGCAAAAAAGCTCGGTTTTCTCAAGGATGGGGATCCTGATCTCGGAAAGGCCGTAAAGCTCGAAAACCCGGCGCGCAGTCGCCTCGATGTACTGCCACTTCTCGACTTCGCCAGGGAGTATGTCGTTAAAACCCTTTACACCAGTTATTGCCACGTCTGCTTTTCTCCTTTTAAGGCACGACGCCCCACTCGGGAATCCACCCTCCCCTGAAGGGAGAGAGCAAGGGGGTGGAGGAAGGTGCCATGAAATGACGATGTTTTCCGACAGGTAAACGAGGACGCGTCTTGAACCGGGGAACCGTCGGGGCTTGCTAGCGCGTCATGTCCTCGGGGGTCGCATGGTAGGCGCGGTTTTTGCCCCCCGCCTTGCCGCGGTACATGGCCCGGTCGGCCATCTCCAGCAGCTCGCCCTTGGTGCGGGCGTCGTCGGGCGAACAGGCGTAACCCAGGCTGACGGTGATCTTGATGGAAAGCCCGTCGGCGGCCCCGAAGGTGTGGGCCTCCACCATCCTGCGGATACGCTCGGCCACCACCCGGGCGCCGTGCAGCCCCGTCTCCACCAGCACGATGGTGTATTCGTCGCCGCCGTAGCGGATCAGCGCGTCCACGTCGCGCACGCTGCGGCGCAAAAGCCCACCCAGTTCCTTGAGCACGGCACTCCCCACCAGATGGCCGAACATGTCGTTTACCATCTTGAAGAGGTCGATGTCCAGGAAGAGCACCGAAAGGGTCGACCCGTAACGCTCGCAACGCTTCAACTCCCGCTCCAGCACCACGTCCAGGTAGCGGTAGTTGTACAGCCCGGTCAGCTCGTCGATGTAGAGCATGTCCTTGGCCTGGTTGAAGCGCCCGGCGTTGTCCAGGGCCAGCGAGGCCTGATCCAGAAGGAAGGTGATCCGTTTGCGGTTGACCGACAGGGGCGCCGTCGCCTCGGGGCCGTTGAAGAGCGCGACCATTCCCTGCACGTTCCCCTTGTACTTGACGGTCAGGCAGAGCGCCTCGTGCAGCTTGAGGTCGTCGAACTCCCCGTCGGGGAGGAAATTCGTGAGGGAAACGACGTTGTCGCTGCCGTCGTCGGCGAGTTCCCACTCCGAGATCACGGCCTGACCTACCAAAAGCGAGCGCTCCTCGTCGAGCCCCTTCACCTCGCGGAGCACCAGCTGTCCGCTCTCGGTGAAATACCCCAGGGCGCGCGTCGCGCCCACCTCTTTGCAGAGGGCATCGATCAAAAGCGGGTGGATCCGTTCCAGCTCCAGGCAGTTGGCGATGGTCTGGCTCACCTGGAACAGGCTCAAAAGCCCCTTCAGCTCCTGGTTTTCGTCCAGGAGCCGGCGCTGCTCCATGCAGTGCGCCACGATGTGACGGAACTCGTCGTGGTTGATCGGCTTGATCAGGTAGTCGACCGCCCCGTTTTTCAAGGCCGAAATGGCGGTCTCGACGTTGGCGTGACCGGTCACCATGATCACGTCCACGGACGGGTCGAGCCTCTTGACGGCGGAAAGGATCTCCAACCCGCCGAGATCCCGCATCACCAGGTCGGTCACCACCAACTGGTAATCTCCGTTGCGGACTTTCTCCAAAGCCTCTTTGCCGGTGGCCGCGACGTCGACCCGGTAACCGTCTTCGGCCAACAGTTTGCGGAAGACCCCCCGGAAGAAACTGTCGTCTTCGACTATCAAAATTCGTTCCATCGAACGTCTCCTGGCTCGGCGGAAGATTAATGGGACTTGCTTTATCTTAATTAAACTAGCAGAACAAGGTCAATCGGTCAATGAAAACTCCAAGGTGTGTCGATGGCGAGCCTGCCGTCGGCGTCCAGGCGTGCGGCGACGCTGCCGTCAAGATCGGTGCGGTAGACGGCGACGCCCCGTTCGTCGAGCCGGCGCAGCGTGTCGGGAGACGGCAGGCGGAAGGGGTTGCGGTAACCCGCCGAGATCACGGCTGCCCGGGGGGCTACGGCGGCAAGGAAGGGGGCGCTCGTGGAGTATCGGCTGCCGTGATGGCCGACCTTCAAAAGCGAGCTCGAAAGCCTCGCGCCGCGCGCCACAAGCTCTTCTTCGGATTGAGCGGTAAGGTCGCCGGTGAAGAGCAGCGCGCTCCCGCCGTAGCATAACCTGAGGACCAAGGAGCTGTCGTTGGCGTCGCCGGTGAACGCCGGCTTCGGCCCCGGCGGCCAGAGCGGCTCTACCAAAAGCCCGCCGACGGCAAGGGGGGGCGAGGCGCCGTTCAGCGTCCGCACCGGGATGCCGCGGGCGGAAAGCACCCACTTGAGCTTCAGATACTCGAAGGTAACGCCGGGAACGCCGCTTTCCCAGAATTCGCCGATCTCGAAGCGCTCCGCCAGGTAGAGCACCCCCTGCAGGTGGTCCGGGTGCTCGTGGGAAAGGACCAGGTAGTCGATCCGGTCCACGTCCAGGCGCCTGAGCGCGGGCATGAGCAGGCGGTCGCCGCAGCGCGACTCCCCCTCCCCCGCCTTGCCGCCGCCGTCGATCAGCATCCGCTTGCCGTCCGGCAGCCAGAGGAGCGCCGCGTCCCCCTGGCCGATGCTCAGAAACAGCACGCGCAGGGAGGGCCCCCCCTCGGCAGCGCCGGGCAGAGCGCGGACAAGGAGCGCGCCCAGCAAAAGCGCGCTTGCCGCGAGCTTGAGCGGCCGGTGCCTGAAGAAGGTCAGCGCGCAGAGCACGAGGACTGCCAGTAGCAGGTCGAGGGGTGCCGGGTGGTAGCAGGTCACCGCCGGCACCCGAGCCAGGCGCAGGATCACCGCGTCGGCCCCCTTGACCATCAACGCGGCCAGCTGCAACAGCCAGCTCGCCGGCTGCTGCGCGACGAGGCTCAGGGCGAGCCCGGCGAACCCGGCCACCACCGCCCCGTACCCCATGAGCGGCACCACGAACAGGTTCGACACGAGGCCGATCCAGGCGACGCGCTGGAAGTAGTAGGCGACCGGCACCAGGGTAGCCAGGATGGCCGAGGCCGAAGCGGCCACCAGCAGAAGGAACCAGCGCGGCACCCTGGGGAGGCGCGCGCAGGGGGCGCCCAGCGCGGGGGCCAGCACCACCAGCCCCCAGAAGGCCAGGAAGGAGAGCTGAAAGGAAAGATCGAACAGGGTCTGGGGTGAGACGAACAGGATCAGCGCGGCGGCGAGCAGCAGGGAATTTACCGGCTCAGGCTCGCGCTTCAGGTAAAGCGCCGCCACCAGCACCGCTATCATCAGGACGCTGCGCTGGGTGGCGGGGGCGCAGCCGGAGAGGAGCAGGTAAAAGGTCACCACCGGCAGGGCGATGAGCGGCAGCACCGCCCGCAGGTTGAGTCTCAAAGCGAGACACTCGCTGCGGCGCAGGACGAAGAGCAAAAGCTGCATCACGGCAAGAAAGACGATGCCGACGTGAAAACCGGAGATAGACAGGATATGGTTCACCCCGCTTACCGCGTAGGCGTCGTTCAATTCCGGCGGGACGTCCCCGGTCTCGCCCAAGAGCAGGGCCTTGAGCACCCCCCCTTCGACGCCGGGTACCCGGCGGTCGATGAACATCTCCAGTCTGCAGGCAAGCTCGTCCAGCCGGTGCCGGGGACCGTCCCCCTGCCGTACGAGCAGCAGGTCGTCGGGGGCGTTGACGAAGCCGGTGAGGAAAACGCCCTGGTAGGCGAGGCGGCGCTTATAGTCGTTTTCGCCGGGGATGCCGAGGTTGCGCGGGCGGCGCAGCTTGGAGGAGAAAACGATCCGGTCGCCGGTGGCAAGCCGGCTGCGGCCCTCCTTCACCAGCACCAGGACGCAAGCGTCCGCGTCCCGCCAGTCCCGCTCGCCGCGCAGCCGCTCGACCCGCACCAAAAGGCGGCAGCCGCCGGTCGGGCTTCCCTGCACGCGCTGTTCCAGCACCCCGTCGCACAGGACGGGGCTCTCGCTTGCCAAAGCGGCAAGCGCCGGGGACGGTGCCAGAAACGGCGCGAGAGAAAGCGCGCCATAGACGCCAAAGCAGGCGGCAAGCGCCAGCCAGAATGGAAAGCGGCCCGGGGTGAAGGAGGCTAAAAGGGCGAGGAGCAGCAGGAGGGGAAGCGGCCACGAGGGGGGGACGGCGTCGAGCCGGTCGGCCAGGCTAAGCCCCGCGATCAGCGAGGCCAGCGGGATCAGCAGAGGTCTCTCCAGGGCGCACCTCCGGGAAACGGCCGTTACCGCATCCCGGAAATACTACCCGACCAGCCGCCGGCTGCAACCCCGGCGGGCGGTCGCTGCCTTCTCCATGGAGGGGTTTCTGATGCTTACGCGGTGCAGTACTCGGCGAAGAAGCCGCGGGGGGCGGCGGCAAACCTCCGGGGCGCCACGGACGACGGCTTTGGTGCCTGCCGGGCGGTCAGGGCGAAGACCTCGTGATCCTGCCTTGAGACGTGGTCGTGGAGCTTTTCCAGCACCTGGCTTATGTCCGCCAAAAGCCTGCCGCTCAGCGAGCTCTGCCCCACCAGCTTGCCGAGCACGCGGTTCAATTCGAGCGCGATCTTTTCGTGCTGCAACTGGTGCGCCTTGCAGCCGGGGTGACCGTGCTGCTGCATCGTTTCCTTTTCCATCCGAAAGCAGCTGCCGGCATAGAACTTGAGGTAGACCAGGCGATGACTGATGTCGTCGGCGCTGCGGCGATCCTCCACGGCGGCCAGCAACTCGGCGGTCCTTTCCTTGGCGAGGCGGTGCAGGTTTTCCAGCGTATGGCAATTAGTGGTGGTGTCCAGGTTCATGATGGTCATGGTGTGTTCCCCCCGAGGAATGAGAATGGCCGCCGCTTGTGGCTCACCCTCTCATTAGCAACGACGGTGCCAACACGCCGCCAAACCGGCGCGCCTCGTCATATCGGCCACTTGCCGGCGCGAAACGGATTCTCGCCGTCTCAACCGGAGACGGGCTGGTCTCACGCGTGAGACCAGCCCGTCCCCCCCGTTGCACTTGCGGCTTTTTTACAGCTGTGATATGAGTGCCTCGCCGAAGAGACTTCTTTTCCCCATGCAGAGTGAAGACCATGTCCAAAACGCCAGGCAGCAGCCCATCCGAGCAACGGTTAACCGCCACAGGGACCGCCTGCGACGCCGTCTGCGCCTGCGGCTCGTCGCCCGCCACGACCGGCGCCGAAGTCGAGCTGGAACTGGCGGAAATCATCGACCTCGCCGCCATCGATTCGATGCTCGGCGATTTCTACCTGCTGACGCGCGTCCCCATAGCCATCCTCGACCTGAAGGGAAAGGTGCTGGTCGGTAAAGGCTGGCAGCGGATCTGCACCCATTTCCACCGGATTCACCCGCAGGCGCGCCTCAACTGCCTGGAAAGCGATCTCAAGCTCACCGAGGGGATCACCCCCGGCGAATTCCGGCTCTACAAGTGCAAGAACGACATGTGGGACGTCGCCACCCCGATCATCGCCGGCGGCGCCCACCTGGGGAACCTCTTCTCCGGCCAGTTCTTCTTCGACGACGAACCGCTCGACGAGGAGGTGTTCCGCGCCCAGGCTCGGCGCTACGGCTTTGAAGAAAAGGAGTACCTCGCCGCGCTGCACGCGGTGCCGCGGGTGAGCAGGGATTTCCTGAACGCCGTCATGCGCTACCTGGTGAAGATCACCGACCTGATCTCCAAGCTAAGCTACAGCAACCTGAGGCTCGCCGGCGCCCTCCACGAACGGGACGCGCTGATGCAGACCCTGTACGAAAGCGAGGCGCGTTTCCGGATTCTTTCCGAAAGCAGCCCGGACTGCATCGCGCTGCACGACCGCGACCTGGTCCACCTCTACGTCAACCCCGCACTGTGCAGGTTCATGGCTGCCCCGCAGGAACGTTTCCTCGGCAAGACCGTCTGGGAAATCGGTCTTCCCGAGGAGGACGCGGCGCAACTGGACCGGCGGCTGCGCCAGGTCCTGGAAACAGGCCAGGCGCTCGACAGCGAGCTTTCCCTGCCGGTCGGCGAGGGGCAGGCGCATCTCGCCTGGCGCTCGGTGCCGATCCTCGACCCCGAAGGTTCCGTGCGGGCGGTGCTGGCGATCGCCACCAACGTGACCGAGCGCAAGCGGGCCGAGGAGGAACTGCGCCGTGCGCACGCCGAGTTGGAGCGGCGGGTCGCCGAGCGGACGCAGGAGCTGACCGCCACGGTGGAGACGCTGCGCCACGAGATCGCGCAACGGCAGCGGATGGAGGCGAGCCTTCTGCGGCTGAACCGGCTCTACACGGTGCTGGGGGAGACGGACCAGGCGATCATCCGCGCCAAGGACCGCGAGTCGGTGTTCCACGATTTCTGCCGTATCGCCGTGGAACAGGGAGGCTTCCTGCTCGCCTGGGTCGGCGTGCTCGGGGAGGACGGCCGGATGCAAAAGGCCGCCGCCTGCGGCGCCACCGCCTACCTGGACGAGCTCGGGCTGGACTGGGAAAACCAGCCTTTCATGAACGGTCCCACCGGTCACGCCATCCGCTCCGGCAGCTACCGTATCTGCAACGACTTCCAAAACGACGCCATCACCGCCCCCTGGCACGGCACCGGCCGCAGGTTCGGCGTGCACGGTTCCGCCTCGGTCGCCCTCAGGGAGGAGGGGAAGGTGGTGGGGGTGCTCGCCCTGTACGCCTCGGAAACGAATTTTTTCGACCAGCAGCACGTGAGACTGATCCTGCAGATGGGGACCGACATCTCCTTCGCCCTCGACAACCTGGCCCGGGAGGCCTCGCGGGAGAGGATGGCCAAGGCGCTGCACGAAGAGACCCTGGAGCGGCTGCAGGCGGTGGAGGAACTCAGGGAGAAGGACCGGCTGCTCCAGCAGCAGACGCGCCTGGCGGCGATGGGAGAGATGATCAACAACATCGCCCACCAGTGGCGCCAGCCGCTGAACGTGCTGGGGCTTTTGGTGCAGCAGCTGCAGCTTACCTACGAGGTGGGGGGCTTCGACAAGGAGCTTCTGGACGGCACGGTGAGCAAATCGATGGGGCTCATCAACCACATGTCCCAGACCATCGAGGATTTCCGCAACTTCTTCAAGCCGGACAAGGCAAAGGCCCGGTTCGCCATCCACGAGGTGGCCGCCAAGACGGTGGCGCTCGTGGAGGACAGCTTCGCCAACCAGGAGATCAGCGTGGTCTGCACGGTCAAGGACCAGCCCGTCGCCTTCGGCTTTGCCAACGAGTATTCACAGGTGCTGCTCAACGTCCTTTTGAACGCCCGCGACGCCCTTTTGGAAAGGCGTCCGGAACGCGCCAAGGTGACGGTGACCATCAGCCGGGAGGGGGGCAAGGGGGTGGTGACCATCGCCGACAACGCCGGCGGCATCCCCGAGGGTATCATCGGCAAGATCTTCGAGCCGTACTTCACCACCAAGGGGCCGGGCAAGGGGACCGGGGTCGGCCTCTACATGTCCAAGACCATCATCGAGAAGAACATGCACGGCAGCCTCACCGCGCGCAACACCGCCGACGGCGCCGAATTCCGCATCGAGCTGTAAGACGAAGGACGCCCCGGCCGATGGCGCACCGGCCGGGGCGTCCCGCTTGTCCATCCCGTAACGCCCCCCTAGTATCTCTCGAAGGCGTGATCCTGGTCGTCGTCCTGCAGCGCCAGCTCATGTCCCGCCACCGGTTTGCCGTAGCCGTTGGCCGCGGCCGGCTTGGCTGCGCCGGCCCCGGGCGCCGCGGCGTGCGGCCGGGTGGCGGCACCCCGCAGCCGCCGGGCCAGGAAGCGCTCGTCGATGCGGAAGAAGGCGATCGAGTCCTGCATCTGGGTGGACTGGGAGGAGAGTTCCTCGGCAGTGGCGGCCATCTGCTCGCTGGCCGAGGCGTTCTGCTGGATCACCTGGTCGAGCTGCTGGATCGCCTTGTTGATCTGCTGCGCCCCCGCGTCCTGCTCTTTGGAGGAGGCGTTGATCTCCTGCACCAGGTCCGCCGTCTTGCGGATGTCGGGCAGGATGGTGGAGAGCATGCTCCCGGCCTTCTCCGCCACCTCCACGCTGGTGACGGAAAGCTCGGAGATCTCCCCTGCAGCCAGTTGGCTGCGCTCGGCAAGTTTTCTCACTTCGCTTGCCACCACGGCGAACCCCTTGCCGTGCTCGCCGGCGCGCGCCGCCTCGATGGCCGCGTTCAGGGCCAGCATGTTGGTCTGCCGGGCGATCTCCTCGATGATCGAGATCTTGGCGGCGATGGTGCGCATCGCCTGCACCGTCTCGGCCACCGCCTGCCCCCCTGCCTGGGCGTCCTCGGCGCTCTTCACCGCGATCTTCTCGGTCTGCTGGGCGTTGTCGGCGTTCTGCCGGATGTTGGCCGACATCTGCTCCATCGAGGAAGAGGCCTCCTCGGCCGCCGCCGCCTGCTCGCTCGCCCCCTGCGACATGGACTGGGCACCGGAGGAGAGCTGCGCGGAGCCGCTCGCCACGTTGTTCGCCGCGTGTTTCACGTCGCTTACCACCTCGACCAGCTTGCGCACCATGGAGCTCAGGGCGCGCATCAGCTCGTCGTTGGCCGAGCGCTCCTTGAGCTCGACCGTCAGGTTCCCCTGCGCCACCTGCTTGGCCGCCTCCGTTATGGCGCCGATCGCCTCCACCAGCACGTTGACGTTGGTCTTGATCTCGTTGAAGTCGCCGCGGTAGCTGTCGGTGATCGCCGGCGGCAGGTCCCCCTTGGAGATGCGGTCGACGTACTCGGCGGCCACGTTCAAAGGCCCGATCACCGCGTCGAGCGTGTCGTTCACCCCGGCCACGATCTCGCGGTAGGCCCCCTGGTGGCGGGAGGCGTCGGCGCGGGTGGCGAGCTGCCCATCGACCGCGGCCCGGGCAAGCATGGTAGCGTCGTCGGTGAGCGCCCTGATGCTTGCGGCCATACTCTTCATGGCGGCGAGCAACTGCCCCACCTCGTCCTTGCCGGTCTCGCCGATCGTGACCGAGACGTCGCCGCGCGCCAGGCGGTCGGCGATCTCCACCCCCAGGTTCAAGGCGCGCCCGATCATGCGCGCCACCGCCAGTGCCAGTCCGATTCCCAGGCAGAGGGCGAACGCCATCAGCCCCATGATCATCAGCCGGGAGCTCTTGTAGGTCGCAAGCGACTTCTGGTAGGCGTCGGCGGAACCCTGATCGTTGAGCGCGATGTCCTTATCGAGGATCTCCAGCGCCGCGTTGAACTGTTGCGCCGAATCGCCCCTCAGTATGGCCAGCGCCTCGGCGTTCTTGTTCTGGCCGGAAAGGGCAATCATCTTCTTGTGCGCCTCGGTGAAGTTGTTCCAGCGCGAGGAAAAGTCCTCGTAGAGCCTCTTCTCCTCCGGAGAGCTGATCAGCTTCTCGTAGGCGGCCCGGTCCGTCTTCAGAGCCTCCTGCTCCTTGTCCATCCGCTTGGCATAGTTATCCATGTCCTGTTTGGAGGTGGAGAGGATGTGCTGGAACTCGCTCCTGCGGAGGCGGCCGCAATCGTCGTTGATGCGCCCCAGTATCTTCACGCTCGGCAGCCAGTTGGTGGCTATGTCCGTCGTCGAGTCGTTGACCCGGGCAAGCTGCCAGACCGAAAACGCCCCCAGAAAACCCATCAGTGCCAGTACCGTCGCCACCACGAACAACATCTTGCCGCTGATCTTAAGATTCTCAAACCACCTCATGGCACCGTCTCCCGTCGTCGAATTTCCCGTTGCACTGCCGCAGCGGCCCTTAAGTTGTGCCGGCTTCAGGCCGCGGCCTCTTCCCCTTGCACCGCCGCCAGCTCCTCGGCCGAGAACACCCGGTCGATGTCGAGGATCATGATGAAGCCGTCGTTGTGCTTCACCATCCCCTTGAGGAAATCGGTGTTGAGCCTGGTGCCGATGCGCGGCGCCGGTTCGATCTGCACCGCCTCCACGTCGATCACCTCCTGCACCGAATCGGCCAGGGTGCCAAGGATCACCGTCTCGTCTTCCAGCACGATCTCCTGCACGATGATGCAGGTGTTCACCGTACGCTCCGTCCCGCTCATGCCGAGCTTGAGCCTCAAGTCGATCACCGGCACCACCCCGCCGCGCAGGTTGATCACCCCGCGCATGAACTCCGGGGTCTGGGGAACCTTGGTGATCGTGGTGACGTCCAGGATCTCCCGCACCTTGGCCACCTCCACGGCGAAGACCTCCTCCGCAAGCTTGAAGGTCAAAAACTGCTGCGATCCGGTAAGTTCTTCTGTGCTCATGTTTCCCTCCGCGTTGTCCCGCTGTGTGCCTGCCACTGTCAGACTGCTCGCGCCCGTTATGGGCAAAGTGCCATCCTGCCGCTAGTAGCGCTCGAAGTCCCCCTCGTGCCACGGCTGCTCCATGTTCAGGGAGAGGCCGGCCGGCGTCAGGCGGGGTACGGCGCTCGTCCTTCGCGCCGCGGCGGGCGGCTGCAGCAGGGCGGGGCGCTTGCCGACCGGGCGGGCAGGGGCCTGCGCCAGCCTGAAAAAGCCGATAGTCGCCTGCATGATGGTCGCCTGGCTGGAGAGTTCCTCGGCGGTGGCGGCCATCTGCTCGCTGGCCGAGGCGTTTTGCTGGATCACCTGGTCTAACTGCTGGATCGCCTTGTTGATCTGCTGCGCCCCCTGGTCCTGCTCGCGGCTGGCGGCGCTGATCTCCTCCACGAGGTCCGCGGTCCGCTGGATGTCCGGCAGCATCGCCCCGAGCATCGCCCCCGCCTTTTCCGCCACCTCGACGCTGGAGACCGAGAGCCGGGAGATCTCGCCGGCGGCCGTCTGGCTCCGCTCGGCGAGCTTTCGAACCTCGCTTGCCACCACGGCGAACCCCTTGCCGTGCTCGCCGGCGCGCGCCGCCTCGATGGCCGCGTTCAGGGCGAGCATGTTGGTCTGCCGGGCGATCTCCTCGATGATGGTGATCTTGGCGGCGATGGTGCGCATCGCCTGCACCGTCTCCGCCACCGCACGTCCACCCTCCCGGGCGTCGCCGGCCGATTTCACCGCGATCTTTTCGGTCTGCTGGGAGTTGTCCGCGTTGTGCCTGATGTTGGCCGACATCTGCTCCATCGAGGAGGACGCCTCCTCGGCCGCCGCGGCCTGCTCGGTCGCCCCCTGCGACAGGGATTGGGCGTTGGCGGAGAGCTCGACCGAACCGCTGGCCACGTTGTCGGCGGCGGAGCTTACGTCGGCTACCACCTCGGCCAGCTTGCCGACCATGGCGGAGAGGGCCTGCATCAACTCGTCGCGCTCCGAGCGCCTGGCCAGGTTCACCTGCAGGTCCCCTTCGGCTATCCTCTGGGCGGCACGGGTGATCTCGCCGTTGGCCGCGATCAAAAGGTTCAGGTTGTTCTTGATGGCGTTGAACTCCCCCCGGTACTCCTCGGCGATCGGCTGCGGCAGGTCCCCTTTGGAGATGCGGTCGACGTAATCGGCCGCCACCTTGAGCGGGCCGATCACCGCGTCCAGCGTATCGTTCACGCCGGAGACGATCCTGCGGAAATCGCCCTGGTGGCGGGAGGCGTCGGCCCGGGTGTCGAGCCGGCCTGCCACCGCGGCCTCCGCCAGAAGGTGCGCGTCGGACACCAGGGCGTTCACCGCCTCGATGCAGGTGTTGAGGCTGTTCTTGATGGCGTTGAAATCGCCCTGGTAGTCGGCGGTGATTCTCTCGGGCACGTCCCCCTTGGAGATCCGCTCCAGACAGGCCGCCGCCACGTTCAAGGGTTCGATCACCGCGTCGAGCGTGCCGTTCACGCCGGAGACGATCTTGCGGAAGTCCCCCTGGTGACGGGAGGCGTCGGCGCGGGTGTCGAGCCGACCGGCCACCGCGGCGCCGGCGAGCAGATCGGCGTCGGCGATCAGCGCCCGGATGGCGTCGACCATCTGCCGCATGGCCACGATCAGGCTTTCCGGCTTTTTGCCGGCGGCGTCGATCTCCATGGAGAGGTCGCCGCGCGCCACACGCCGGGTGATCTCCACCACGTCGAGCGGGTCGCCCCCCAGTTGCCCCTGCACGACGCGGGCGATGTACATGCCGGTCAGAACCGCCAGGCCGATGCCGAACAGGACCATCGCCAAAAGCATCTTCTCGGCCGTGGCGGTGATCGCGGCTCCCCGGGCGCTTTCCGCGGCCGCCGCCTGGAAGTTGAACTGCTGCAGCTGCCTCAAAAGCTTTTCGGTGGCGACGTAGGCACTCCTCCCCTCGCCCAGCGACAGCCGCTGCGCCTCGGGGCCGCGGCCGGCGACGATCAGCTCCATGATCTTTCGGTGCTGCTGCCGCCAGTTCTCCCAGGCGGAGACCGTCTGCCGCCACAGGCGCTCCTCCTCGGCGCTCTTGGCCAGGGGCTCGTAGGCGCTGCGCCCTTTTTCGGCGTTCGCCCAGTCGTCGGCCAGGCGCTTGGACTGGAAATCGAGCTCGGCCTTGCTCATTACCAGAAGCAGGGTGCGCTCGGCCCTCTGGATGGAGGACTGGGATTCGCTCATCCTGCCCAGACCGGCGATGCCGGGGAGACGGACCGCGGAGATCTCCTGCATCTGCCCGCCCATCTCGGCCATCCCCTTGTAGCCGACCGCCCCGATTGCCGCGGCGACGAGCGCTACCAGGACGAACCCGGTCATCAGTTTGTTGCCGAACCTCATGTCGTGAAACCACTGCATAGCATCCCCCCGTTGACGGTTGGTCATAACATCGTACGAACCTATTCCAAAGGGCGTGCCACATTGCCGCCGAAACTGCCGGGGAATCCCGGGCAGCCGGGGGGGAGACGGACTCGGCGGGAGCAAGGAAGGCCGCGCTGCGACAAAAGCCCTGTCGGGCTGGGAGGTTAGCCAGGTGGCGCTCGGCCGGGGTGCAAGACGAAACGGGGGACGATAAAAGGAGAGGCCGGCGAACCGCACGGGACGACCGGCCAGGGAAGGGGAAGGCGGGCGGTGAGGTGTGGCAGATGTCACACTTTTTGTGGCACGAAGCGTGACATGTGACATGTCACACCCCGGGCGTCAGGAGATGCCGTACTGCGCCAGCTTGCGGTAGACGGTGCGCCGGTCGACCCCGAGGATGAGGGCCGCCCGGGACTTGTTCCCCCCCGCCTGTTCCAGGGCCTTGACCAGCGCTTCGCGATCGGTCTTGCCGCGGCTTGCCGCGGCCGGCCCGGCCGGCTGCCGCCCCGCGGGCTCCGGGAGCCGCTCCCCGGCGTCCTTGAGCTCGCCGGGGAGTTCCCCTGCGCTGATGACCGCCCCCTGGCTGAGCACGAAGGCGTGCTCCAGCACGTGCTCCAGTTCGCGCACGTTTCCCGGCCAGCCGTAGCGCGCAAGGGACTCGAGCGCCTCGCGGGAGAGATGGCTCACCGACTTGCCGAACTTCCCGTTGAACAGGGTGCGGAAGTGCTCCACCAGAAGCGGCAGGTCACCGGCCCGTTCCCTGAGCGGGGGAAGCACGACCTGCACCACCTTGAGCCGGTAGTAGAGGTCGGCGCGGAAGCTCCCCTCGGCCACCTTTTCCTTCAGGTCGCGGTTGGTGGCCGCCACCACCCGCACGTCCACCTTGATCGTGGTGGAATCGCCCACCCGCTCGAACTCGCGCTCCTGCAGCACCCGCAGGAGCCTGAGCTGCAGCGAGGGGGAGATGTCGCCGATCTCGTCCAGGAAGATGGTGCCGCCGTGCGCCTTCTGGAAGCGGCCGACCCGGTCCTTGAGCGCGCCGGTGAAGGCCCCCTTGACGTGGCCGAACAGCTCGCTCTCCAGGAGGTGTTCGCTTAAGGCCGCGCAGTTCACCTTCACGAAGGGGCGGGAGGCGCGCACCCCCTCGTGGTGCAGGGCGTCGGCCACCAGCTCCTTGCCGGTGCCGCTCTCCCCGGAGATGAGCACGGTGGAGGGGTGGTCGGTGAGGGCCTGGATCAGCCGGTAGACCTTCTGCATCGGCTCGCTCTTGCCCACCATGCGGTGGAAGCGGTCGAATTCCCCCCGCTCCCGCTCGATGCGGGCCAGGCGGGTCTCGTCGCGCACCACGAGCACGGTGCCGCGAAACTGCCGGTGCTGGTCGAAAAGCGGCGAGGCGGTCATGGAGACGACCCGCGGCGCCCGGCAGTCCCGCGTGCACTCCACGCGCAACAGCATGGCCGGCTGCCGGGTCGCCACCGCCTCCTCGACCAGCGACAGGCAGGAGCCCGAGCAGCGGTTAAGTTCGGCGAGCCGCTCGCCCCTGGCCTGAGCGCCCAGCCCGCAGATGGCCGCCGCGGCCTCGTTCACCTCGATCACCCGCAGGTCCTCGTCGAGCGTGACGATGGCGTCGTGCACCGAGCGGAAGATCGCCTCCAGGTTCGCGCGGTAGCGCTCCTTCTCGTCGAGCAGATCCTTGTGGGCCAGCGCCATGCGCACCACCCTCAGCACCGTATCGGACTTGAACGGCTTGGGGATGTAATCGAAGGCGCCGAGCCTGACCGCTTCCATGGCGGTCTCCATGCGGGGATGCCCGGTCATGAAGACGAACTGCGGACGGCGGTCGGTCTTCCTGATCTCGCGCAGGACGTCGATGCCGGTCCTGCCGCCCAGGACGATGTCGGAGAGCACCAGGTCGTAGCTTTTTTCCTCGAACAGCGCCAGCGAGGCGTCGAAATCCTCGGCGCAGTCCACCAGGTAGCCGTTGTCCTTGAGCAGGCTCTCGTAGGTGAAGCGGACGCTTTCCTCGTCGTCGATCACCAGAATCCTAGGCGGCATGCTCCCTCCAGGCGGGCAACAGCACGGTGACGGTGGTGGAGACCCCCTCCCGGCTCGCGATCTCCAGAAGTCCCCCGTGGTCGGCGACGATGGCGTTGCAGATGGAAAGTCCCAGGCCGGTTCCCCGGCCGTGGGGCTTGGTGGTGAAGAAGGGGGTGAGCACCTTCGGCAGGTGGCGCTCGGCGATGCCCAAGCCCTGGTCCTCGATGACCAGCTTGACGAACTCCTCCCCCCCGAGGCTCGCCCGCGTCAGGGTGCAGTCGATCCGCTTTTCCGCCGCAGGCGCCGGGTACTTTTCGTTGAGGCTGAAACGGGCGTTGCCGATCAGGTTCAGCACCACCTGCAGGATCTGCTGCTGATCGGCCGGGACCTCCAGCGGCCGGTCGGCCAGCCGGTTAAGGGAGATGGCGATGCCGTCCTTTTTCAGCTGCGAGCCGGTCAGGGTCAGCGCCTGCTCCAGCGCCTCCTCCATGCGGACCCGGCACTTGCCGCCGTCGCGGGGGCGGGCGAAGTCCAAAAGCGAGCGGACGATGCGGGCGATGCGCTCGCTCTCCTTGACGATACGGGAGGAGACGTCGAAGACCCTGGGCTCGCCGGGGAACTCCCGCATCAGCAGCTCGGCGTAGTTTATGATGCCGTGGGTGGGGTTGTTGATCTCGTGCGCCACCCCGGAGGCCAACTCCCCCAGCGAGGCGAGGTGGGCGGTGCGCAGCGCCTCGGCCTGCCGGTTGGCGGTGACGGTGACGTCGCGGACCACCTCGAGGACGCTCTGCACCTCCTGCTGCTCGTTTAAGATGGGGTACACCTGGACGTCGAGCACCTGCCCGCTTTGCTTGGTGAACTGCTCGGCAAGCTGGGTCGCGCTCTCAAGGCAGCAAGCGACGTGGCGCGGCGTCGTCCTTTCGCCTCCCTGCTCTTCCCCCTGTTTGAGGTACTTCTCCGCGCCGCGGTTGGACCAGACGATCGTAAGATCCCGGGAATAAAGGATCAGCCCCTCCTCAACCGCGTCCAGGATCCCCTTCAGTTCGCCGTTCACGCGCTTTAGTTCCTGCTTGCTGCGCAAAAGCTCGGCTTCGCTTGCGATCTGGGCCTTGAGCGCCTCTTCCATCGCCTGGCGGGTGCGGGCCAGGTGGGCGTTCAACTGCTGCTGGACCCGCTCGCCACGCCTGAGCTTCTCCTGCGACTTGATCCGCTCGGTGACGTCCAGCGCCACGCAGACGAAGTAGCGCAGCCTCCCCGCGCCGTCCTTGAGCACGCTGTTGTGCCACTCGCAGTCGATCAGCACTCCGTCGCGGGTCAGGTTTTTGTGGCAGCAGGTCACCGGGGATTCCCCCCGCATGAGTGCCGCCAAGGCCGCTTCCGCCAGCGGGCGGGACTCCTCCGGCACGATGGCGTCGTAGGGGGTGCGCCCCAGCACCTCCTCGGCGCTGAAGCCGAAGATCGACTGGCAGGCGCGGTTCCAGTAGCGTATGCCGAGCTCGGCGTCGAGCAGCAGGCAGCCGAGCGGCAGCGCGTCGAGCATGAGCTCTCCCGCCGTCTCCAGCGCCGTCAACCGTCCCTCGTTTTCTCCCCGCCTACGCTGCAAACTCGTCCTCCCGTTACGCTAGGACCGGATAAAGGATGGAAAAATTCCGGGTGAGCCAGATATACCCGAAGCGCCGCCTGCCTTACAAGGGAAAACCCGCCCTCCCCCGCCTGTGGGGAGGGGAGAGCTACGGGCGGGTTCACGTTGATCTTCGCGGGGCATCGTGCTATGTATCTGCCATGACTGCGAACCGTCCCACAGTGCTGATCGTCGACGACCTGCCGCTCAACGTCCAGGTGCTGGCCCGCGCCCTGGGCCCCGACTACCTGGTGAAGGCGGCAACCTGCGGCCGCCAGGCGTTGAAGATCTGCCAGCAGCCGGAGCGGCCGGACCTGGTGCTCCTCGACGTGCTGATGCCCGAGATGGACGGGCACCAGCTCTTACGGCTGTTGAAGGACGACCCGGCGACCCGCGACATCCCGGTCATCCTGGTCACGGCCAAAAGCGATGCGGCCGAGGAGGAGTACGGCTTCAAGATCGGCGCGGCCGACTTCCTCGCCCGCCCCTGCCCGCCGGTGATCGTACAGGCGCGGGTGCGCACCCAACTCACCCTCAAACGAAACCGGGAGCTTTTGGAGTCGCTCGCTTTCCTGGACGGGGTGACCGGCATCCCCAACCGGCGCCGCTTCGACCGGGAACTCGGGGTGGAGTGGAAGCGGGCCGTCCGGACCCGTACGCCGCTGTCGCTGCTCGTGGCGGACCTGGACGGGTTCAAGGATTTCAACGACCTCTACGGGCACGGCCCCGGCGACGATTGCCTGCGGGAAGTCGCCGGCGCCATCAACTCGTGCCTGCAGCGGCCGGGCGACCTGGCGGCCCGTTACGGCGGGGATGAATTCGTCATGCTGTTGCCGGTGACCGACCGGGCGGGGATCCTGGGGGTGGCGGAACGGGTGCGGGAAAAGGTGGCGGAACTCGCCATCCCCCACGCCGGCCTCGCGCGTAACGGCCGGGTCACGCTGTCGCTCGGGGGATACACGCTGCTTCCTGCCGCGGGGGACGCCACGGCACAGCTGACGGCCGGGGCCGAACGGCTGCTTGGCCGGGCGAAACAGGCAGGCGGCGACCGCCTTTTGGTGGACGGCGACGGGTAAGCCACGACCATGCCCCCGGCGACTTTACCCTTTCCCCTATTCCCCCGTCGCGGTCAGCACCCGGTTGCGCCCCTCGTTTTTGGCCCGGTACAGCGCCTGATCCGCCGCCTTCTGCAGGCCGACGGCGTCGCCGTAGTCGGAGAGCGCGGCGATGCCGCAGCTGAAGGTGAGGGGGAACTTTTCCTTGCTGTCCAGAAGCTCCAGGGCGGCGAAACTCTGGCGCAGCTCGTCCATGATGGCGACCGCCGACTCCAGCCGACAATCGGGCAATACCGCCACGAACTCCTCGCCGCCGATGCGGCCGACCACGTCCGCCTTGCGCAACCGCTGGGTCAGAAGCTGCGCCAGGGCGATCAGCACCCGGTCGCCGGCGGGATGCCCGAAGGTGTCGTTCACCTCCTTGAAGCGGTCCAGGTCGATCTCCGCCAGGCAGACTTCGCTGCTCGTGCGGCGCGCCTGCGCCACGGCCAATTCCAGGTGCTCCAGCACGCTTGAGTGGTTCAAGACCCCGGTCAGGCTGTCCCTGAGCATGTGCGAACGGATGATCTTCATCCTCTCGGCCCTGACCGCCACCGCACTCACCAGGTGCTCCGGCTTGATCGGCTTGGTCAGGAACTCGTCCCCCCCCATCCCCATCGCCTGGAACTGTTTGTCCGTGTCGGTCTCGCTGGAGAGAAAGACGATCGGGATGGAGAAGAACGCCCCCATCTGGCGGATGGCGTGGGCGAGTTCCATGCCGCTGCACTCGGGCATGTACATGTCCATCAAGATCAGGTCGGGCTTGAACTCAAGCAGGCTCGGCATCAGCTGGGTGAGCGGCTGGTCGACGGCGAGCGTCTCCATCCCCGCCTCCTGAAGGAAGACGGCATGGTAGTTGGCGAGGTTCATATCGTCGTCAACGATCATCACCCGGTACGGTTCCGGTTTGTCGCCCGACACCAGCGCGTGCAGCTTGCCGCAGAGCTCGATGATGTTGAGCGGCTTCTGGAAGTAGCCGCTGGAGCCGGCGCGCACCGCCGCCAGCCGGAAGGGAAGGTCGTTTTGAGAGGAGATGAAGACGATGGGGGGAAGCGCGACTCCCGCCTCACGAAGCTCGGCGATCACCTCTCCCCCGCCGTGCGGGCGGTCGGGAAAGATCATGTCCATGACGATCGCGTTCGGCGGCGAGGTCTTCACGGCGTCGCGCAGCGATTCCAGCCGGTCAAAGGAGATCACCTCGAAGCCGAAGCAGCCGATCTGGGTGGCAAAGGACTGGCGCTGGAAAGGGTCGTCCTCGCAGAGAAAGACAATCTTGTGCTCGCTGTCACTCCCCCCCCGGCTCCGTTCGGCGGCGGCCAAAAGCTGCTTGACCCTCAGATCCTCCTCCGGGGCGTGGTCCACCACGGAGAGTTCCTCTTCCAGCTTGGGAAGAAGCGCCTCGATCTGCTTTTTCCAGGCGGCACCGGCCGGCTCCCCCTGGAGCGCCCCCTTGGCCAGCTGTTCCCCGGTCTCGGCCAGGGCGGCGATCCGGCTCAGCCCGAAGGAGGCACTCGCCCCCTTGAGCGTGTGCAGGCGCCGATGCAGATCCTCAAGATCGGCGGGGGTGGGGACGGCATCCATCACCTGTAGCGTCTCCCGGATCACCTGCAGTTGGGAGGGGAGCTGCTTGAGGTACGCCTCCCGGATCCTTTTCAATTTGATAGCGATGGTGCTGGTCGGCAACGCAGCCATTTACAGTCTCCCTCCTACCCCACCTGATTACCAATCGGGAAACCTCCGGCACAGCGGTTCGACATGCCGTAAGCAACTGCAGTTCTACATCTTTCCACAGGTGGTTGGCAACTAGTTTTAAGCGTTGGGGGAGATTGTAAAAAAGGCGCCCCTGTGAAGGGAGCGCCTTTTCCTGTCAAACGTCAGCGGTGGGGATGGCAGCTGCTTTACCGCGGCCGCGCGAGAACCTGAGCCTAGCCTTTTTTGCCTTGCTTGTGGCGCGAGCGGCGGGCGACCTGGTTCTTGATCTTCTGGAGATCCTTCTTCATGGCAGCCATGTCCCGGTCGATGCCGAGCACTTTCAGCCTGAGCTCGGTGATCTGCATGGCCAGCGCCTCGTTGGTCGGCACCTCTTTCGGGGCGGCAACGGTTGCCGGAACCTCGGCCTTGACCAGTTCCACCTTGGCCGGAGCGGCCGGAGCGGCCGGAGCCTGGGCAGCCTTGGCATCGGCTTCGCCGAGTGCCCAGCCGCCGACGTAGCCGGTGAGACTTCCGTCCTTGGCGGTGACCTTAACCCAGCCGCCGCCGCATTTGCCGACCGCAGTGGCCGGCGTGTCCTTCTTCAGTATCGCCAGCACCTTGGAAGCCTTGCTCGGGGCTTTGCGCAGACGGATGGACGGAGCAGTAACGACGCAGTTTACCGAATCTGCCAGCGCCGGTACTGCAAACATTGTCAAAGCTGCCGCTGTAAGGATAGTGTTGCGAATGGTTTGAGACATAATTCCTCCTGCGTTTTTTTAAACAATAGACGACGCGCCTGAAAGACAATGCACGCACGCTAATTTAAATTCATTCAGATGTCAAATAGAAAAGCAAGGATTACCGCGAAAACCCGATTTACTCTGAGGAAAACAGCTGCCGCAAGATAGACCGAAGCGCAGCTAAAGTCAAGCCGCAATGAAACAAAAATGACATAAATCAGGTAATATATGACTTCAGACCTTACAACTTCTTACATAAAGGAAACTGCTCAAGTGATTCAACTGTGAACAAAGCATGGCGACGATTCATCCATCCACCCGGCCGCCTCGCCGGCGATCCGCACACCCAACGCTCGGCACCCTGGCGGCGTAACTTTACGGGAACACCCGGGAAAAAGCGATCGTCAAAAAAGAGTAAACCGATGCAGGAGCGCTTAGGCAGGGTCGCGCGTGCGCCGGCTCGCCGGCCAAGCCCCGCCAAATCGCCCGGCAACGTATACGCGGGCGCCGCGAAATCTCCTTTTACCGGCGCGGCGATATTGTGTAAGATGGGCGGCCGTACCTTGCAGCCGCCATCAAATAAGCCTCTCCTCCCCCGCAGCGGGAGGAGAGTTTGGAGACACCCGGTTTATGAACGTCGAACAGATGAAAAGCGTCATCAAGGAAATTCTCGCCAAGACCGACCTCACCCCGTGCGTGGTCGGACACCGCGGCGTCGGCAAGAGCGCCGGCATCCTGCAGGCCTGCCGCGAGCTGGACCGCCGCTACGTATCGCTGAGGCTTGGCCAGATGGAGGTGGGCGACCTGGTCGGCATCCCCTTCAGGACCGGCGACGCCATGCATTGGTCCCGCCCTTCCTGGCTCCCCAGCGACGAGGACCTTCCCACCGTGGTCCACTGCGACGAGTTGAACCGGGCCCAGCAGGAGGACACCCTGCAGGCGATCTTCCAGTTCGTGGAGCCTCCCGCCGAGGGGCTCACGCGCGCCATCCACACCCACCGGCTGTCACGCCGCCACAAGGTGGTGGTCAGCATCAACCCGCCCGACGGCAGCTACCAGGTGGCGACCTTGGACCGGGCGCTGATCGACCGGATGGTCATGCTCTTCGTGGAGACCGACTACCAGTGCTGGGCGCGCTACGCGGCACAGCGCGAGCTCTCCGGCGAGGTCAGGCAGTTTCTGGCCGGCAACTCGGGGCTTTTGGCCCGGCAGGGAATGCCGATGGAACTGCAGGTGGAGCCGACCGAGCGCGGCTGGGAGATGGTCAGCGTCCTGAGACAGAACTGCCGTTTTTCCCCCGAGCTTGAGATGGAGGTCTACGCAGGCATCGTCGGCAAGGAGGCGGCCATCGTCTTCAACCGCTGGCTTGCCGACCACAAGGGAAGGCCGGTGACGGCAGCCGAGGTCTTAAACGGCTGGCACACGGTGGCCGACCGGGCGCGGGCGCAGCGCGAGGACCAGCAGGCGGCGACCATGAACGAGCTCACCGCCGCGCTTGCGGCCTCGCCGCAGCTCTCCGAGGAGCAGGAAGACAACCTGGTCTCCTACGTCGCCGTGCTGCCGCGCGACCTCTGCTTCGGCTTCGTCAAGACGCTCCTCAAGATCCCGGAGGTGGCGCTCGCCCTGGTCAAGGACCGTCACGACGCCGTCATCTTCGACGCCATGCAGGCGATCGGCCGTGGGGCCTAAGTGACCGAAGTGGAGAGTCTCACCCCGCACACCCTCCAATCGTCCGGCGACCCCCTGGAAAACGCCGTGGTCCGGCTGCTCCGGGAACGCCCCTTCTACGGGCATTTCCTGCTCAACCTGCGCCGCGAACGGCGCGATCTCAAGGGTAAGCCCGCCGGCGTCACCATCGTAAACGCCATCCCCACCCTGGCCGTCCAGCCGGACGCCTTCGCGCGGCTGAGCGCGACCGAGCAGCGCGGCCTGCTGGAGCACACGGTCAAGCACCTGCTGCACCTGCACATGCTGCGCCGCAAGGGGCGCAACCTGCACGACTGGGACGTCGCCTGCGACCTGGCCATCAACCCCTCGACCCGCGGCCTGCCGGCGGACGCCGTGTATCCCGCCCAGTTCGGCAAGCCGGACGGGCTCGCGGCCGAGGAGTACTACGACCAGTTGACCTGCCCCTTCGACGTCGGCAACCTGGAAGGAAGCGGCCACGGCAACGCGGCCGAGGAGGAGCGCCCGGGTGCCGCGGGCACCGGGGACGATCCGGACGTCTCCCCCCTCGCAGGGCACGACACGCTCGACGATCACGGGCTCTGGAGCGAGGCCGACAGCACGACGCTCAACCTGGCCGAGGAGATGATACGGTCCGTCACCCGCGAGAGCCTGCGCGCCGCCGACGGCGAGACCCCGGCCGAGATCGGCTCCGTGGTGGCAGGGCTCTTGCGTCCCTCCCCCCTCCCCTGGCGCCAGATCCTCAGGCAGTTCGTGGCCACCGCCGGCCGCACCGGCAGGAAGAGCACCTGGACGCGCGAGCACCGGCGCTTCCAGCACGACACACCCGGCACCCGCAAGCGCCGCAGGCTTAACCTTCTGGTCGCCGTCGACGTGAGCGACTCCACCGACGCCGTGGCGCTCAGGGAGGCGTTCGCCAGGGAGCTTACCCAGATCGCCCGCGGGCGGGAGGCGGCGATCACCGTGCTCTACGCCAACAGCCGCATCCAGCGGGTGGAATCCTTCTCAGGCACGGCCTTCGTCCCCGCCCGCTACGACGGCGGCGGCTTCACCGATCTGCGCCCCGTATTCGAGTACGCAAAAAAGATGCACCCGTTGCCGGCGGCGGTGATCTACCTGACCGACGGCGTCGGCCCCGCCCCCGAGGACATGGAACTCCCCACCCTCTGGGCGCTCACCGCTCAGGGGGAGAAGCCCGTCCCCTGGGGCATAGAACTGAGACTGGAGGTTTGATGGAAGAGGAAAGCTATCAGCCGATGACCGCCGAAAGCGTGGCGGAGTTGTTGAAAGAGGCCGGCGCTCAGGTGATGCTCCGTTCCGGCCGCAGCGAAAACTACAGCGCACCGCGCGAGTTCTCCTTCGAGGTGAAGGCGCTGTTTGCAAACGACATGGGGCTCAACGTCGTGGCGCGCCAGTTCAACTACCGCGACCCGTGGGAGGCCGAAGGGAGGGTGAACGACATGGTCGACGCGCAGCTCACGCGCGACGGCGCGCTCACCCCGCTCCCCAAGGGGTATCCCTATTTCCAGGGGGTGGACGAGGAATGCGGGCTGGACGAGGAGCGTCTCAAGGAAGTGATCGACTGCGTCGCCAAGGTAAACGTCAAGGTCTACCTGCTGCAGGAGATCACCGGCGACCTCTGATTGTTTCCACCCCGGCCACCCCTTGCCCTCCCCTTGTAGGAGCGGGCTCCGCCCGCGAAAGTTATCGCGCCTGAAGGCGCTCCTACAACGTCCCGGGGCCCCGGAATTAGCCCATATACAATTACTCGAATATGCGATATGGTTGATAGCCGGAGGTAGCCGATGAGAGATTTGCTGATCATGGTGGGATTTGTGGCGGTCTGGGTGGTACTGCAGCGCTGGGTGCTGCCGCGGATGGGCGTGCAGACCTGAATGTCGCCGGACTGCACCTCCGGGGGCCGGGGGACTCAAAAAAAGCAAGAGAAGTAAACAAAAAGGGCGCCGGTTTCGAAACCGGCGCCCTTTCTTTGCTTTTCTTAGTAGCGGTAGTGCTCCGCCTTGTAGGGGCCTTCCTTCTTGACGCCGATGTAGGCGGCCTGCGCGTCGGAAAGCTCGGTGAGCATGGCGCCCATGGTCTTAAGCTGCAGACGCGCCACCTTCTCGTCCAGCTCTTTCGGGAGCACGTAGACGCCGACCGGGTACTTGCCGGGGTTGCAGAAGATCTCCATCTGCGCCAGGGTCTGGTTGGCGAAGGAGGAGGACATCACGTAGGAGGGGTGCCCGGTGGCGCAGCCCAGGTTGACCAGGCGGCCTTCTGCCAGGAGGATGATGCGCTTGCCGTCCGGGAAGATGATGTGATCCACCTGCGGCTTGATGTTCTCCCACTGGTAGGCCTTGAGCTTGGCCACTTCGATCTCGTTGTCGAAATGCCCGATGTTGCAGACGATGGCGTTGTGCTTCATGGCCTTCATGTGATCATGGGTGATGACGTCGATGTTGCCGGTGGTGGTGACGAAGATGTCCGCCTTGTCGGCGGCGTACTCCATGGTGACCACCTTGTACCCTTCCATGGCCGCCTGCAGCGCGCAGATCGGGTCGACCTCGGTCACCCAGACCTGGGCCTGCAGACCGCGCATCGCCTGGCAGCAACCCTTGCCCACGTCGCCGTAGCCGCAGATCACCGCCACCTTGCCGGCGATCATCACGTCGGTGGCGCGCTTGATGCCGTCCAGAAGGGACTCGCGGCAGCCGTAGATGTTGTCGAACTTGGACTTGGTCACCGAGTCGTTGACGTTGATGGCCGGGAACTTGAGTTTCCCCTTCTCGTGCATCTGGTAGAGACGGTGCACGCCGGTGGTGGTCTCCTCGGTCACGCCCTTGATGTTGGCGGCGTTACGGGAGTACCAGGTCGCGTCTTCGGCCAGCTTCTTCTTGATGGCGGCGAAGAGCACTTCCTCTTCCTCGCAGGTCGGGCTGGCAAGTACGGAGGGATCCTTCTCCGCGTCGCTCCCCAGGTGCAGAAGCAGGGTGGCGTCGCCGCCGTCGTCCAGGATCATGTTCGGGGTGCCGCCGTCGTGCCAGTCGAAGAGCTTGTGGGTGTAGTCCCAGTATTCCGGCAGCGTCTCGCCCTTGACGGCGAAGACCGGGATGCCGGCCGCGGCGATGGCGGCGGCTGCGTGGTCCTGGGTCGAGAAGATGTTGCAGGAAGCCCAGCGGACCTCGGCGCCCAGCGCAGTCAGGGTCTCGATCAGCATGGCGGTCTGGATGGTCATGTGCAGCGAGCCGGCGATGCGGGCGCCCTTGAGAGGCTGGAGCTTGGCGAACTCCTCGCGGATGGCCATGAGACCCGGCATCTCGGTCTCGGCGATGATCATTTCCTTGCGTCCCCAGGCGGCCAGGGAGATGTCCTTGACGATGTAATCGTTCTGTTTCATACCTTCTCCTTTTGTTTTAGTGCAGATTTTGCAGCTACGGCAGGTCGCGTCGAGGCGCGAAACGCGACAGATTTTTCTTCGATCCGGCGGCGGTTGTTGCGCTTCACGCAGGGCGTTCAGCCAACCTACGAGGCCCGCGCCAAAAGCACGGTCTCTTCCCCCGGCGCAGCCTCCAATAGTTCCAACCCGACCGAGGCGAATCCGGCATCCGAAAGCCAGCACCGCAGCTCGTCCGGCTCGAAGCCGAGCCACTGGTCGGCCAGCTGCTCCCGTGCCCACTCGCGCTCGTGGCGCGCCAGGTCGGCGAGCAAGAGGGTGCCGCCGGGCGCAAGCACGCGACGGATCTCGCGCAGCACGGTCAAGGGATCGGCGGCATGGTGCAGCACCATGTTGGCGACCACGCAGCCCGCGCCGCCGTCGCCAATGGGGAGATGGGTCATCTCTCCCAGGCGCAATTCCACGCGGCTTACGCCCTCGGCCGCCAGCCGGCGGCGCGCCTCGTCCAGCATGGCGGCGGAGTGGTCGACGCCGATCACCTGGCCCGCGCGTCCGGAAAGACTGCTCAAGAGCGCGCCGGTGCCGATGCCTATCTCAAGCAGCGTGGCGACCTCGGGCACCGACTCAAGGAGCCGGTCGAGGTACTCAGGCACCGGCAAAAGCGAGCGCGACAGGCTGTCCCACTGCCGGGCGTGACGGTCGAAGAATTCCAGGCTGCGCCGGCGGCGCTCTTCCAGGGCAGCGGCGGTGGCCGCCAGGTCGAGCCTTCTTTCGGGGAGCGTTTCCAGTTCCCGCTCGAAGGCGGGGCGGATGGCGGTGAAGAAGTCGCTCCCCTCCCCCACCCGGTAGTAGCTCCAGGTCCCCTGGCGCTTGACCGCGAGCACCCCCGCCTCGGCGAGTATCTTCAGGTGCCGGGAGATGCGGGATTGCCCCATGCCGAGGATGCGGGTCAGTTCCTGCACGGTGAATTCACCCTGCAGCAGCACGGCCACCAGTCTCAGCCGGCAGGGATCCGCCAGCGCCTTGAAAAGCTCCACCATTTGCATCAACCTTAGCAATTCTATTAAATCAAGTTTTCTCGATATAACACGTTCACCCCGGAGAGGCAAGGGAAATTGCGCTCATCATCCTCTCCGATGGAGCCGTAGCCGTAGCGGCCAGTCGCGTTTCGCGCGCTCTCAACGCGACCTGCGCGTAACTCCCCAGATCGAAACGAAAACTCCCTCTGCCGCACGCGGGCGACAGGGGGAGTCAGTGAGGTATTTGGTTTGGGCCGGCTTAGGCGGCTTCGTTCTCCAGCACGACTTCCTCGGCGAAGAGTTCGTCGAAGATCTCCTGCACGGTGGTGATACGGTCGGCCTTCCAGGCGTTGGTGCCGCAGAAGATCAGGCCGGTGTCCACCTGGCCGCGCTGGGCGCGGTCCAGCGAACGGACGATGCAGAAGCGCTCGCCCCCTTCCTTGTAGGAGCACTTCTTCAGGCAGCCCAGGGAGCAGCGTGTCCCCTGCTCATGGTCGTAGTTGACGATTGCCTGCTGGTTCGATACGATGGCGCGTCCGGGAAGTCCCGCCGGACTCATGATCAGGCCGATGTCCTCTTTCTTGCAGTCGAGGTAGGCCTGCTTGAAGGCGTCGTCGGCGTCGCACTCGACGGTGGGAACGAAGCGGCTCGCCATCTGCACCCCGTCGGCCCCTTCGGCAAGCGCGTGCAAGAGGTCGGCGCGGTCCCAGATGCCGCCCGCGGCGATCACCGGGATGTCGAGGCCGTATTCGCTCAAAAAGAACGCCTTCACGCCGCGCACCGTGGCGTACTGGTCGTAGTCGCCGTTGCCGATGTTCTCAAGCTTCTCGCCCAGGTGGCCGCCCGCGGTGTCCGGGTCTTCCACCACCACCGCATCGGGGAGACGGTTGTAGGTCTTGTCCCACTTCTTGGCGATCAGCTGTGCGGCGCGTACCGAGGAGACGATCGGCACCAGCGCCACGTCGGGGGCGTGGGCGGTGAGACCGGGAAGCGTCATGGGGAGGCCTGCGCCGCAGACCAAAAGCTTCGCGCCACCCTCGACGGCCGCTTCCACCAGCTGTTCGAAATCGGAAAGGGCGACCATCACGTTGACGCCGATGATGCCGTCCGGGGCAATGCTGTAGGCCTTGGCAAGTTCCGCCTTCAGGGCCAGCGGGTTCGACTGCAGGTAGTTTTTGCCGTTGAACAACTCGCTGTTCAGGGCGATCCCCGGAGAAGCGACCAGCCCCACCCCGCCGCACTTGGCGACGTGCCCGGCGAGCGAGCCGGCGGAGATCCGCACCCCCATGCCGCCCTGGATCAGCGGGTAGGCAGCCTCATGTTTTCCGATGCGTAATTTTTTGAACATACGTCCTCCTGGAGACGGGGCCATCAGCTACTTGACATTAGCAGAGAACGTGCAACGAGTTTGTAATACTAATGTAAAACAAGGGTAACCTGATACCGCTTGCAAAAAATTAGGGCCGATGCTACAGGGTACACATGAAACTGCAAAGGAAGATGTCAAAACCGCTCTTGGCGCTGATCGGCATCCAGCTTATCTGGGTGGTGATGGTGATCTTCTGGGTCTACTGGTTTATCGGCCGCAGCCACGAGTTCCGCGAGCTCGCCCTGCGTTACAAGCCGGAACTGGTGACCCGGGGGGTCGAGTGGCTCGTGCTCGTGGAAGGCCTCCTGATGCTGCTCGCCATCCTGGCCGGCGTCTACATCATCTTCCTCTACTGGCGGCGGCAGGCGAAACTCTACCAGCAGCAAAGAAGCTACATCTCGCAGCTCACCCACGAGCTCAAGTCGCCGCTCGCCTCCATCCAGCTGCACCTGGAAACGGCGAAGCTCCGGGACCTCCCCAAGGACAAACTGCACGGCTTCATCGACACCATGCTCTCCGATACGGACAGGCTCAACGTCCTCACCAGCAACCTCCTGATGGCGACCCGCATCGAGTTCCGGCAGTTGGGCGAGAAGTCCAAGCGCATCGACTTCTCGCGCTTCGTCAGCGACTACCTGCAGAAAAAGCAGGCCGACCTCCCCGAGGGGGGACGGATCACGGCGGAGGTCGAGGAAGGGATCCAGGCGGTCATCGACGTGGAAGGGATGGAGATGGCGCTTAGAAACCTCCTGGAGAACGCGCTCCTCTACTCGCCGGTCTCCCCCGAGATCCGGGTCACGCTGAAACGCAGCGGCAGGCAATGCGTGCTGGAAGTGCAGGACAACGGCAAGGGATTGGAGAAAAACGAGCTGGCCAACGTCTTCGAGATCTTCTACCGGGTGCGCACCCCCGGGGAGAACATCAGGGGAACGGGCTTGGGACTCTACATCGTTCGCTCCGTGGTGAACGCCCATGGCGGCAAGGTCACCGCGGAGAGCGCAGGACCCGGCAAGGGGTGCACCTTCCGGATCACGCTGCCGTTACCGATCGTGCAGCAGCTTGGAGGCAGTCGGCATGTCGGGTGAAAAACCGCAGATTCTCCTGGTCGAAGACGAGATCCACTTGGCGCGCGGCATCACCTTCAACCTGGAACAGGAAGGGTTCCTGGTGAGCCACGTGGAGACCGGCGAAGAGGCGCTGGAGAAGGTAAAGGTGGAAAAGTTCGAGCTGATCATCCTGGACGTCATGCTGCCGGGGATAAGCGGCTTCGAGGTCTGCCGCAAGGTGCGCATGCTGGACGCCCGCGTGCCGGTCCTGATGCTGACTGCGCGCTCCGACGAACAGGACCGCGTCACCGGGCTGGCGGAGGGGGCGGACGACTACCTGGCGAAGCCTTTCAACCTGAAGGAGTTCCTGCTTAGGGTCTCGGGGATGCTCAGGCGCTCGGCCTGGTATCGCCCGGAACCGGTGGAGGAAGGCTACCGCTTCGGGGACAACGAGGTGTTCCTCCTCTCCTACCGCGCCCGGACGAGGCAGGGGGAGATCGACCTCACCGACCTGGAGGTGCGCATGCTGTCGCTCTTCTTCCACCGGGAGGGGGAGGCGATCCCGCGGGCGGTGATCCTGGAAAACGTCTGGGGGTACGCCTCCGACGCCGAGACCCGCACGCTGGACAACTTCATCGTGCGCCTGAGGAAGTACTTCGAGCCGGAACCGTCGCGGCCGATCTTCTTTCAGACGGTGCGCGGGGTGGGATACAGGTTCAGCCGCCACCCTGTCGAAGGATAACGGGAGTTATGGGAATAGGATAAAAAAGGGCCGCCTGCGTGAGCAGACGGCCCTTTTTCCGTGCTATCGTCAGCCCCTTAGAGGCCGGCTTTCTCGCGGATGATGGCGACCTTGTCGGTGCGCTCCCAGGTGAATTCCGGCAGCTCGCGGCCGAAGTGGCCGTAGGCCGCGGTCAGCTTGTAGATCGGACGCAAAAGGTCGAGCTGCTCGGTGATGGCGCGCGGACGGAGGTCGAACACCTCGCGCACGATCTCGGCGATGCGGGCGGAGGGGATCTTGCCGGTGCCGGAGGTATCGACCATGACCGATACCGGCTGGGCGACGCCGATGGCGTAGGCCACCTGCACCTCGCACTTGTCGCACAGGCCTGCGGCGACCAGGTTCTTCGCCACGTAACGGCCCATGTAGGCGGCGGAACGGTCCACCTTGGAGGGGTCCTTGCCGGAGAAGGCGCCGCCGCCGTGGGCACCGTGACCGCCGTAGCTGTCGACGATGATCTTGCGGCCGGTAAGCCCGCAGTCGCCCATCGGGCCGCCGATCACGAAGCGCCCGGTCGGGTTGATCAGGAACTTGGTGTTGGCGTCCAAAAGGCTCGCCGGCACGATCTTCTTGACGACTTCCTCGATGATCCCTTCCTTGATGGTCTCGTAGGAAACCTCGGGGGTGTGCTGGGAGGAGATGACGATGGTGTCGACGTGCACCGGCTTGTCGTCGACGTACTTGATGGAGACCTGCGACTTGGAGTCGGGGCGCAGGAAGTCGAGCACGCCGGTCTTGCGCACGTCGGAGAGCCTTTTTACCAGCTTGTGGGCCAAAAGGATGGACATCGGCATCAGTTCCGGGGTCTCGTTGCAGGCGAAGCCGAACATGAGCCCCTGGTCGCCGGCCCCCTGCTCCTTGAACATCCCTTCGCCCTCGGTCACGCCCTGGGCGATGTCCGGGGACTGCTTGTCGATCGAGGTGAGGATGGCGCAGGTTTCCCAGTCGAAGCCCATGGCGGAGTCGTTGTAGCCGATCTCGCGGATGGTCTCACGGACGATCTTCGGGTAGTCGACGACGGCGTTGGTGGTGATCTCGCCGGCGATGACCGCCATGCCGGTGGTGACCAGCGTTTCACACGCCACGCGGGACTTGGGGTCCTGGGCAAGGATGGCGTCGAGAATGGCGTCGGAGACCTGGTCGGCGACCTTGTCGGGATGACCTTCGGAGACAGACTCAGAGGTAAAGATGTAGTCTTTCATTTCCATTGCGGTGAAACCCCCTTGGAGTATAAATGCGCGTTTTTTACGTAAAACGTCGGGATTGTATAATCACGATTTTTCTTTGTCAACAAAATTGACCGGACCTGACTGGTCCGGCACCCCGCCGATCAGCCGTATTTTCCTCTGCCGAAACGCGCAACGACGTCCCGCACCCCCCCTTCACTCGCGTTGCAACGCACCGAATGTCCGTTACAATTTCGCTGTTTTGCCTGCCGGGGGGCGGGCCGCTGACTTCACGAGACGTCAAAAGGGAGGCGTATGAAAAAGATCGTCTGGCTCGCAGCCCTCGCGGCCACGCTGGCGGGGTGCGGAGGAGGTGGAGGAGGTGGCGCTGCCGGCACGGCAAGCGACGCTCCCGGATCGCAGCTGCAAAACGGCCCGACCTCGGCAACGGTGACGGTGACCACCCGGGCCGCGACCGCGGCCACCGTCCTCTATGCCGCCCGCTTCAAACTGCAGCTCCCGGCGGGGGTGACGGTGGCGGCCGATGCGGCTACCGGCGTGCCTGCCAGCGGCGCGCTGACGGCTGCGGACGGCGGGGCGCTGGTCGGAGCCCTTTACCTGGCGGCAACGGACAACGCGCAAGGCTACCTGGAGGTTGACGTCGTCGACGGGGGGGGATTCACGGTCGGCAAGCTCGCCACCGTCAACTGCGCGGTGACGCGGGGTACCGCGGTGACTGCGGACGGTTTCTCGTTGTCGGGATTTTCGGCCTGGGATGCAAACGGCGCCGTCATGAACGGCATCGGCGCGCAGCTTGAGGTGAAGCTGCAGTAGGCGGGTTTTCCCCGCCGGCCAAAAACCGGCGGGGAAAATACGTCGCTTACTCCTCGATCAGCCTGATGGAGTTGATCACCAAAGGCTCGACCGGCACGTCCTGGTGGCCGTTCTTGTTCCCGGTTTTCACCTCGCGCATGGCGTCGACCACCTCCATCCCTTCCACCACCTGGCCGAAGACGGCGTAGCCGTAACGGTCGGGGGTCTTGCCGCTGTGATCCAGGAAGGCGTTGTCGACCACGTTGATGAAGAACTGCGAGGTGGCGGAGTCCACCACGGAGGTGCGGGCCATGGCCAGGGTGCCGCGGGTGTTCTTAAGCCCGTTGTGCGCCTCGTTCTTGATGGCGAACTTGGTCTTCTTCGGCGTCATGTCGGCATCGAGCCCGCCGCCCTGGACCATGAAGTTCTTGATCACGCGGTGGAAGATGAGACCGTCATAGTAGCTGTCCTTGACGTAGGTAAGGAAGTTGCGCACCGAAATGGGGGCCTTGTCCTTGAAAAGTTCGATGGTTACCTGCCCCATCGAGGTCTCCATGACGACCCGCGGGTTTTTCTCTTCGCTCATTTGTCTCTGCTCCTTTTACTTTGATTGATATCGCAGTAGTATCAATAAGTGTCCTCAATAGCACACTAACTGCCATAGGTGAAGAACTTTCACTCATAGCTGCCGGTTCTGTCACTCAAGCGAAAGCCGATGAACCGGCATCATTGTATCAGATAAAAACTGCAACGCTCCCCGATTGTCAAAAGGAGCGTTGGGAGGCTGCCCGTGAGAATACGCCACCTGTTGTTACTAGCTGCAACCGTGCTTTTCCTGGCGCAGTTGCCGTTTGACGGCTTCGCCGCGACCGCCGCGCCCCGCACCGCCAAGGTGGGAGAACCCGCGCCGGGCTTTGCCCTGGAGGCGCTGGTGAGCACCGAAAACGGCAAGGAGTTCAAGGAGATTTCGCTCAAGGATTTCCGCGGCAAGTGGGTCGTGCTCTTCTTCTACCCGCAGGATTTCACCTTCGTCTGCCCCACCGAGATCAAGGGGTTCGGCAGCGCGGCCACGCTCTTCGCCAGGCTGAACGCCGTGCTCCTGGGAGTCTCGACCGACAGCAAGTATTCCCACCTCGCCTGGATGCAGCGCGGCGACCTGGGACCGCTGCGTTTCCCGCTGCTTGCCGACCTGAAGAAGGAGGCCGCCATCGCCTACGGCTGCCTGGACGAAAAGTCGGGCGTGGCGCTGCGGGCCCTCTTCATCGTCGATCCCGAGGGCGTGCTGCAGTACCAGGTGGTGCACAACCTGGACATCGGGCGCAGCGTGGAGGAGACCCTGCGGGTGCTGGAAGCGCTGCAGACCGGCTCCCTCTGTCCGCTGGGGTGGAAGCCGGGGCAAAAGACGCTGGGGAAATGATCACCCCATCATCGCCTTCATCTTGGCGAAGAAGCTTTCCGCGCTCTTCTCCGCATCCTCCACGGCCGGCTCGGCGGTAAGCCCGCTCTGCTGCACCTTGAGCACCGGCTCCGGGATCTCCTGCAGAAAACGCGACGGCACCCGCTCCTGCAGCTTGCCGTATTTCTTGCGGAACTGGGTGCGGGTCATCACGAGCTGTTCTCGTGCGCGGGTGATCCCCACGTAGCAAAGCCGCCTCTCCTCGTCCACCGTGAAGTCCTCGTAGATCGCCCGGCGGTGCGGCAGGATCTCTTCCTCCATCCCGACCAGGAACACGAAGGGAAATTCCAGCCCCTTGCTGGAGTGCAGCGACATGAGCGTCACCGCGTCCAGGCCGTGGTCCTTCTTGTCCTTGCCGGAGAAACGGTCCTCGTCCATGAGCGACACCTTTTCCAGGAAGCCGTTCAAGGTCGCCTGCGGCACCCGCTCCTCGTAGGAGGACATCGAGTTCACGATCTGCTCGACGTTCTCCACCTTGCGGCGCGCCGCCTTGGCGTCGTCGATGGTCCGGAAGATCTCGTCCTCGATCTTCAACTGCTCGAAAAGGGTTTTTCCCTTCTCCGCCAACTCTCCTCCCTCCCGGAACAAAGCCGCGGCGTCTAGTAGCGTCCGGTGGAAGGCGAGCACCTTCTCCCTGATCCCCTCGCCGATCCCCTCGATCTCCTCCACCCGGCCGAACGCCTCGAAGAGCGGGCATGCCTTTTCCAGCGACCACTGGTTGATGCGGATCACCGTGGAGTCGCCGATGCCGCGGCGGGGGAAGTTGACGATGCGCAAAAGCGCCACCTCGTCCAAGTGGTTCGCGATCACCCTAAGGTAGGCGATGGTGTCCTTCACCTCCTTGCGCTCGAAGAACTGGGTCCCCCCAACCAGCACGTAGGGGATGTCCTCGAAACGAAGCTGCTCCTCGAAGGCGCGGCTTTGCGAGTTGGTGCGGTAGAGGATGGCGAAGTCGCTGTAGGGGATGTCCCTTTTGAAGCGCTCCAGCTGTATCCGCTCCACCACCGAGGTCGCCTCCTCCTCGTCGTCGCGCAGGATGCAGAGGTCGATCGGCGCCCCTTGGCCTGCGGCGGTCCAGAGCTTTTTGGCCTTTCGGACCTTGTTGTTGCCGATCACGGAGTTGGCCGCGTCCAGGATGTTGCCGGTGGAGCGGTAGTTCTGCTCCAGCTTGACGGTGCGGCACCCCTTGTGGTCCTTTTCGAACTCCAGGATGTTGGCGACCTCGGCGCCGCGCCAGCCGTAGATCGACTGGTCGTCGTCCCCCACCACGCAGAGGTTGCCGGAGCCGGCGGCCAGGTGGTTCACCAGCAGGTACTGGGAGGAGTTCGTGTCCTGGTACTCGTCGACCATGAGGTAGCGGAAGCGCTCCTGCCAGTGCTTGAGCACCTCCGGGTGGTGCTGCAGAAGCTCGGCGGTGAGCATGATGATGTCGTCGAAGTCGATGGCGTTGTAGGCCTTGAGCGCCGACTGGTAGCGGGGATAGACGAGGGCTGCCATCATGTCCACCTCGTCGCCCGGATTGGGGGTATAGCGCGAGGCGGGGATCAGCTTGTTCTTGGCACCCGAGATGCGCCAGATGATCTGTTCGGCGTCGTACTTGCGGCTGTCGGTATTGACCTCGCGCACGATCTGCCGCACGAGCCCCACCTGGTCGGCGGTCGAATAGATGGAGAAGTTCTTCTTGTAGCCCAACCGCTCGATGTCCCGCTTCAGGACGCGCACCCCCAGCGAATGGAAGGTGGAGAGCACGATGCCGCGGCAGTTCTTGCGGCCGACCAGCTGCTCCACCCGCTCCTTCATCTCCTTGGCCGCCTTGTTGGTGAAGGTGACGGCCAGGATGCTGTCGGGCGAGACCTTCTTGTCGAGGATCAGGTGGGCGATGCGGTAGGTGATGACGCCGGTCTTGCCGGAGCCGGCGCCGGCGAGCACCAAGAGCGGCCCCTCGGTGTGCCGCACGGCGGCGAGCTGTTCCGGGTTTAATCGCGACAGGTCAAGCATGTCAAACCTCTTGGTAAATCGATCTTTTTCGCGTATGCGAAAAAAGAGCCGCCCCTGTGACGGCGCGGCACCACCTAGTTACCAGAACCGGCCCTGCAATGCAAGAACGCGATTACCGTGCCAGCCCCGGGTGGACGTCCTGCAGGCAAAATAGCTGCACAGGGGCGAGGGAAATGCGCGTCATGACCATCGAATCTGACTAGGTACGTGGCACGCACACGGATGCCGCCGAAAGTTTCCGGAGAGGGGCGGTAGAAAAATAAGCATGCACGTGGCAGAATACCTTTTACTTTAGGCCGTTATGCAAAACCAGTGTTGACTTTTACCCCCGGACGGTGGTAACTTGCCAAGCGAGCCCTCCTAATTAGAAGATCAACATTGTATCACTACTCGTCTACACGGGAGAGTGGATGTCGACGGATTCTTCGCAGCGACAGGGACAGGCACCGAAAAGGCCCAAGGTATGGGCGGTGGGCGGCGGCAAGGGGGGGGTCGGCAAGTCCGTCCTCGCCACCAACCTCGCCGTGGCGGTCGCGCGCCTCGGTCACCGCTGCATACTCGTCGACGCCGACCTGGGCGGCGCCAACCTGCACACCATGGTGGGACTCCCCGCCCCCAAGCTCACCCTCTCCGCGCTGTTCAATTCCGAATCCGCCTCGCTCAAAGAACTGATCGTCCCGACCGGCATCCCCAACTTGGAACTTATCAGCGGCGCCCATGCCCTTTTGGACATGGCCAATCCCAAATACGCCCAGAAGCTCAAACTGATCCGCCAGGTGATGACGCTGGAAGCCGACGTCATCCTGCTCGATCTCTCCGCCGGCTCCTCGTTCAACGTCATCGACTTCTTCAACACCGCCCACAACCCGATCACCGTGGTGGTGCCGACCCCGACCTCCATCGAAAACGCCTACCATTTCCTCAACGCCGCGCTGCACCGCCGCTTCAAGCAGGCGGTGGCCAAGGCGCAGGCGACCGAGGTGGCGGCCCGCATCTTCTCCGAAAGACGCACCCGCGGCATAGGCTCGCCGCGGGAGCTGGTGCGCTACCTGAGCGAGACCGCGCCGGAAGCCGCCGTCACCATCGGCAAGATGATGGCCTCGCTGCGCCCCAAGCTGATCGTCAACCAGATGCGCCGCGAAGAGGACGCGAACCTGGGCCTGCAGATCTCGACCGCCTGCCGCGACTTCTTCGGCGTCAACATGGAGGCGCTCGGCGCCGTGCGCAACGACGACCGGGTGGTCGCCTCCATCATCGCCAGGCGGCCGCTGATGGCCTCGCAGCCGACCTGCCAGATCTCCACGGTCATCGAAAGCATGGCGGTACAGCTTCTTCAGCAGGACAAGGAAGCGGAGAAAGAGGTCCAAAATGGCTGAAGCGCTCCCGAACATAGCGGAGGCCTACGACACCCTCGGCGTCGACGGGCGGTGCGAACTGACGGAGGTCAAGCGGGCCTACCTGATGCTCAGGGACATCTACGCGCACGACTCCCTGGCCATCTACTCGCTTTTGAACGACGAGGAACGCGAACGGCGGATGGACCGGGTCGAGGCCGCCTACCGCCGGATCAAGGACCAGACCAGCTTCGGCATCCCCAGCACCCCGGTTTCACAGGAGGAGGGGGAAGCGCCCGGCGACATGCCCGACCCCGAATTCCAGACCGGAGCCTATCTGCACTGGGTGCGCGAGCAGGCCGGGCTGTCGATCAAGCAACTCGCCGAGCGGACCAAGATCAGCTCCCTCACCCTGGAAGACATCGAGGCAAACCGTTACGGCCACCTTCCCCCGACCGTGTACCTGCGCGGCTTCGTGCGCGAAGTCTCCCGTATCCTCGGGATACCGAACGCCTGCGAGATCGCGGAATACTATCTGAAGCACCTCCCGCCTGAACCTGCCGACTGAAATAGTCGCGCCCCCTTTTTTGCGTAGCGATATCCTGCCGTTTTAGTGTATCAGTGGAGACTCCATGAGATCCTATCGCAAAGAACTGTGGTTCGAGACCAAGAAGCGCAGAGAGCTGATCAATATCACCGGCACGGTGGAAGCCTGTCTCAAGGAGAGCGGCGTCGAGGAAGGGCTGCTTTTGTGCAACGCCATGCACATCACCGCCAGCGTCTTCGTCAACGACGACGAATCCGGCCTGCACCACGATTTCGAGGAGTGGCTGGAGGGGCTCGCGCCGGAAAAGCCCTATTCGCGCTACCGGCACAACGGCTACGAGGACAACGCCGACGCCCACCTGAAGCGCACCATCATGGGACGCGAAGTCGTGGTCGCGGTGACCGACGGCAAGCTCGACGTCGGCCCGTGGGAGCAGATCTTCTACGGCGAGTTCGACGGCAAAAGAAGAAAGCGCGTACTGGTCAAGATAATCGGGGAATGAACGACAGACTGCCATTGAGCGTTTTTGTCTATCATCCTGAGCATCTTTGCCTGTCATCCTGAGCGGCAGCGAAGGATCTGCTTTTCGCCTTAACAGCAGATCCTTCGCTTCGCTCAGGATGACGACCTCTGACATGGAGAACATGAACATGAAACGACTGACACTCGTACTGCTTATGCTATCCCTCACCTTCGCCGGCACCGCTCATGCTGATACCACGAGCCACCGGCAGGCCGTCCTCAAGCTGATGGAGGTCACCAACGTCAGACAGATCACCGACCAGATGGCCGTAGAGATGCAGGCCATGATCGGTCAGCAGTTCGACGCCATGAACCTCGATGCCGAAGGACAACAGACGGCGCAGAAGTACAAGATGGATATGGCGATGTGGCTTTCCCACATGCTCGATTGGGACAGCGTCAAGGACGTCTACGTCGACATCTACACCGAAGTCTTCAGCGAGGCGGAACTCAAGGAGATCACCGCGTTCTATCAGACCCCGCTCGGCAAGAAGATGCTGCAGAAAATGCCCGAGCTTATCAAATCGACCGTGCAAAAAACCCAGGCCATGATGCAGCAGAAAATACCCGAGATACAGCGTAAGCTCGAACAATACGAGTCCGACCTGCAGAGCAAGACCAAGAAAAAGGACTAAAGCAAAGGATAGAAGCGCATGAACAAAGAAGAGGCAGCAAAGCGGATCAAACGGCTCTCCCGGGAGGTGGAGCAAAACAACCGTCTCTACTACGAACTCGACATGCCCGAAATAACCGACGCGGAGTACGACGCGCAGTTTCGAGAGCTTACGCAGTTAGAGGAACAATTCCCCGAGCTCGCCCTCCCCGACTCCCCCGCCAAGCGGGTCGGCGGGCGGGCCCTCGCCAAATTCTCCCAGGTGCGCCACAGCACGCCCATGCTTTCCCTGGAGAACGCCTTCACCGAGGAAGACATCACCGACTTCGACGACCGCGTCAAGCGCTTCCTGGGGCTCCCCGGTGAAGCGGCCATCGCCTACGTCTGCGAGCCGAAGATGGACGGCGTCGCCGTCGAACTGGTCTACGAGCGCGGCCTTCTTGCCATCGGCTCCACCCGCGGCGACGGCATCGTCGGCGAGGAGGTCACCGAGAACCTAAGGACCATCAAGGACGTCCCCCTGCGCCTTAAAAGCGAAGAGCCGCCCGAGCTTTTGACCGTGCGCGGCGAGGTCTACCTGCCGCTGGCGCCCTTTCGGAAATTCAACGCCGAGCGTGAGGAGGCGGGCGAGCCCCCCTTCGCCAACCCGCGCAACGCAGCCGCCGGCTCCCTGCGCCAGCTCGATTCCAAGATCACCGCCAAGCGCCCCTTGAGCATCTTCTGCTACGCGCCCGGGGAAACCGCCGGGGTGGAATTCGGCTCCCAGTACGGCTTTTTGAGCCGCATTAAGGAGTGGCACCTGCCGATGAACTCCGAAACGAAGGTGGTGAACGGCGTAGCAGAGGTGCTCGACTACTACCGGCGTATGATGGAGAAGCGCGACGACCTCCCCTACGAGATCGACGGCGTGGTGGTGAAGGTCAACGAATTCGCTCTGCAGCGCGACCTGGGCGAGAAGAGCCGCTCCCCGCGCTGGGCCATTGCCTGGAAATTCCCCCCGCGGCAGGCGACCACCGTCGTCGAAAAGATCGTGCCGCAGGTCGGCCGCACCGGCGTCATCACCCCGGTCGCCCACCTCGCGCGGGTCGAGGTTTCCGGCGTCATGGTCTCCCGCGCCACCCTGCACAACTGGGAAGAGATGGAAAGAAAGGACATCCGGGAAGGAGACACCGTCATCGTGGAACGCGCCGGCGACGTGATTCCGGCGGTGGTGCGGGTGCTGACCGAGAAACGGCAGGGGACCGAGACCAGGCTTCAAGTCCCGGAAAAATGTCCCGTATGCGACGGCCCGGTCGTGCGTCTACCCGAAGAAGTGGCGGTGCGCTGCGTGAGCCTCGCCTGTCCCGCGCAATTCCTGGAAAGGCTCAAGCACTTCGCCTCCCGGCGCGCCATGGACATCGAGGGGCTGGGCGAGAAATTCGTGGAGCAGCTGATAGAGCTTAAGCTGGTGCGCGACGTCTCCGACCTTTACACCCTCAAGGAAGAAGACTTCATGCAGTTCGAGCGGATGGGCAAAAAGCTCTGCGAGAACCTGCTCGCCGCCATCGGTGCGAGCAAGACCCGCGACCTCTCCCGGCTGATCTTCGCCCTCGGCATCAGGCACGTAGGCGAGCACACCGCGAAACTTCTGGCCCACGCCTTCGGCAGCATCGACAACCTGGAAAAAGCGAGCGAAGAAGAGCTGATCTCCATCCGCGAGATCGGACCGCAAGTGGCGGCGAGCATCGCCGACTTCTTCAAGAGCGAAGAAAACCTGCAGATCATCGCCCGGCTGCAGAAAGCCGGCGTCACCCCGAAAGTGGCCGAAAAGCGGGTCGGCGGCAGGTTCACCGGCAAGACCTTCGTCTTCACCGGCGCCCTCACCCGATTCACCCGCGACGAAGCCAAGGGCATGGTCGAAAAAGAAGGCGGGCACGCCGCCGGTTCCGTCTCCAAGAAGACCGACTACGTAGTGGCCGGCGCCGAAGCCGGCAGCAAACTGGAAAAAGCCCAACAACTGGGCGTAAAAGTCCTGACCGAAGAAGAATTCCTGGAGCTGATAGCGGAAGAAGCCTGAAAGGTGGGGTAGCCCCCTACCCCACCTTCAGCACGATCTTCCCGCGCACATGTCCTTCCTGGCTGACCTCCAGCGCGCGGAAAGCGTCGCTCAGCGGCAGCAGCATATCCACGTTCACCTTCAGCTTCCCGTCGTCCGCCAGCTTGGCGAGTTCCGTCAGGATTTCAGCGTCCGGGCGAATAAAGACGAACGCCTCCCGCACCCCATGGAGCCCCGCCATTTCGACCGACGGAGGCTCGACGATCGACACCAGGATTCCCCCCTTCTTCAGCACCTTCCAGGACCTCTCCTGCGTATTGCCGCCGATCGTGTCGAAGACCACGTCCGCGTCGCTCACCGCCTCATCGAACGGCACCGAGAGATAATCGATGATCTCGTCCGCCCCGAGCTTCTTTAAGTAGGCGGGATTAGGCCTTGAAGCGGTAGCGATGACCCGCGCCCCCTTGAGCTTCGCCAACTGCACCGCAAAACTCCCCACACCGCCGGCCGCCCCGTGAATCAGCACCGTTTGCCCCGCCGCAAGCTTTGCCGCACCGTAGAGCGCTTGCCAGGCCGTAAGCCCGGCGAGCGGAATCGCCGCCGCATGGACATGGTCCATCGACTTAGGCTTCAGCGCCACCTCCCTCTCCCGGATGACCACGAACTCGGCAAACGTCCCGTTCCGTCCAAGATCCGGTCGGCTGAAGATCTCGTCCCCCGGTCTGAACTGAGTAACCCCCTGGCCGACCGCCTGCACCACCCCCGACACGTCCCACCCGAGCGTCAGCGGCAGTTCATGTTGCAGCATCTCCCGGAGGTATCCCTCGCGGATCTTCCAATCCACCGGATTCACCCCCGCCGCCATCACCCGGACCAGGATTTCCCCCGCCGCCGGCATGGGGCAAGGCACATCCTCATAGACCATACATTCAGAACCGCCGTAACTATGAATACGCACAGCCTTCATCATTTTCATGGCTATATTCTCCCGTCATAAGCGCAATTCGTAGAGTTCACCGGGCACAGCGCAGGCGAACCATGTAGCTATCAGGATATTCCTAAATCGCGCAATAAAACAGAGAAATGCCCCCGCGAGAGCAGTTCCAAACCACCTCCCTCACAACTTCAGCAAAACCATCCCCGATTCCGGGTCAAGCTCCCTGACCGCATCGACATCCAGGATCTCCGTTATGACCGCCTCCAGCACGAGGAACGCCTCGCTCTCCTCCCGCAGGCAGCCGGCCTTCACGCTGTCGAACTTCCCGACCGGCAAATATCCGCCAACCCGCCCAACACGTCATCCCCGTCGTTGAACCGCGCCACGACGATTCTGCCCGGCTTTCCCACCTGGTAACGCACCCGGGGAACGGAAAAGCTGCTCCAGGGTCAGGAGAGCTTGAAAAAGCTTACCAAACGCTGCAGTTCCTCGGATTGACGGGCCAATTCGCCGGCGGCACCGGCCACCTCGCTGGCCCCGCTGGCCGAGCGGCTCACGATGTCGGTGATCAGCTGGATGTTGGAGGTGATCTCCCCGGTGGTCGAAGTCTGTTCTTCGGCTGCCGTGGCGATCTGGTTCACCTGCATGGTTACTTCCTGCACCTGCTGCTGGATCTCGTCAAGAGCCGTCCCCGACTTTTTGGCGGCGAGGCTGCCGGTTTCGACCTCCGCGACCCCCTCCTCCATGGCGCCCACCGCTTCCCTGGTTTCCTTCTGGATGCTCTTGATCATCTCACCGATCTCTCGGGTGGCGCGGGTGGTGCGCTCGGCGAGGGCCCGCACCTCGTCGGCTACCACCGCGAAGCCCCGCCCCTGATCCCCGGCGCGCGCCGCCTCGATGGCGGCGTTCAACGCCAAGAGGTTCGTCTGGTCGGCGATGTCTTCGATGGTGCCGATGATCGCGCCGATCTGGTCGGAGCGCGTCCCGAGCTCCTGAACGGTGGCTGCCGCCTGCTTGACCCGCTCGGCGATGCGCAACATCCCGTCCGTCGCCTCCCTAACCACCCGGGACCCGGTCCGGGCGGTGTCGCTCGTCTGCGACGAACTTTCCGCGGCATGCAGACAGTTGCGGGCGATATCGGTCGCCGTGGCGGCCATCTCTTCACTGGCCGTCGCCAGGGTGCCGGTCTGGCTGGCAACGTCGTCCGCTCCCGCGGCGATCTCCGCGGAGCTGCGGCCGAGCTCGACCGAGGTACTCGACACCGTGTGCGCCGCCCGGGAAACCTGGCCGGCGATGTCACGCAGCTTTTCGGTCATGGCGTTCACCTCACCGGCCAGAACGCCCATCTCGTCGCGCGACTTGACCCGGCAAGACGACGTCAGATCGCCGGCAGCGACCGCCGCCATGGCACCCAGCACCTCTGCCAGCGGCCGGGAAATAGAGTTGGAGATGAAAAGCCCCAGCAGAAAGGAGATCAATGCGGCCACACCGATGATCGCGCCCAACGCGATCGCGTTGTGCCGGTATTTGTCCTGATCTTGCCGATAACCTTCCTCGTTCACGCGCAACTGCGACGCCACCAGGGAGCCGAGAGTCTCGGCGGGACGTTCATAGAGGGGGGCCACCTCCCGGATACCGAACTGCAGGGCGGCCTCGATGCCGGCCGGGTCGTTGCCCTCATGGGCTTGCAGGGTCATCTGGGCCATCTTCCTCCCCTGGGCCAGGTACTGCTGGAAGCCCGTTTCGAAGCTGACGATCTGCGCTCTTTCAGTTTCGTCCAGACCGAAGCCCTGGTACTTTTTCAGGGCCTTTAGCACCAGCTCGGCTTTCTGAGCCAGGTCGGCCTCCTTTGCCTTCAACTGGGAGGGCTCCTTGATGGCCAGCATATAGACCACGTCCAGCCTCATGGCGAGAAAGTTCGACTTCATCTCCCCCAAAAGCGAGAGCTGCTGCATGTTGTCGTTGACTTGGCCCAGGTGCAGATTCTGCGTCCTCATTCCCTGCAGCCCCAGGGCGCCGAGCAACAACATGGTGAGGCAGCAAAGGGTCGACAGTACCAGCAGCTTGCTCTTGACTTTCAGATCGTTCCACCTGTTCATGGCATCCCTCGTCTTGGTTGTGTCCCGAACTGCCGGGATCATAAAAGATGACTCGACCGCCGTGAGTCGACGGTGGCACGGGATGAGGTGTCGGGACGGCGGTACGGCTTGGCGGGATACTATCAACATTAAAGGTAGGGGGCTATCCCCGGTACGGGGTATTTTCCGGGTATAGGCCCGACTGTTTGCAGGGCGCAGGACCAAAAGAGCCACACCTCAAAACTGAGATGTGGCTCTTTTACCATGCCTTCGACCGCTACCGGAGAGGCTCTTCAGGTGACCATCGGGGTCGCGGCGGTCGCTAGGCGGAAACGCTTATCGAACTGTCGGTTGCGGTCGTGTCCTGGGTGCTGCCGCTCGGAGAATAGGTCACGCCGCTGTGGTGACGATGCCAGCCGGCGTGCGTTTGCGCGCCTGATTGCAGCTGGGTGAACAGGCTTTGCGCGGTAGCAAGATCCCCGGACTGAAGGGCTTGCCCCAGGGAAGCAAAATCCGTGGAGCTTACGTCCAAATCGTTGTCGGCATTAGCTTGCGTGGTACTGCCGTTATTGGAGGCGGGAAGCCCGTCCTTTTGTACCTGCACGTCCGTTTGGAACCGGGTCAAGGCGCTCTGCGCGTCGTTGAGGCTCCCCGTTTGAATCGCTTGCCCCAGGGAGTTGAAATCCATCGTGGCGGTAAATCCGACCGCGCCGGCCGTGCTGCTGTCGGTCTGCAGGGTTTGCAGGGAGGTGAAGGCCGTCTGCGCCGTGGCAAGGTCCCCCCCCTGGAGTGCGCTGTCGAGCTGGGCCAGGCCCTGGGCAAACTGCGCGGCGGACCCGCTCGCCTGAGGGCTCTGCAGCCCGTCCTTTTGCAACTGCACGTCCTTTTGAAACGCGCTCAAGGCACTTTGCGCGCCACCCGCGTCCCCCGCCTGGATCGCTTGCCCCAGGTTGAGAAAATCGGTCGACGCGGTGTATCCGGTGGCGCCGGCCGTGCTGGCGTCGGTCTGCAGGGTTTGCAGGGCGTCGAAGGCCGTTTGTGCCGTGGCAAAATCTCCTCCCTGCAGCGCGCTGGCGAGCTGCCCCAACCCCTGGGCGAACTGCGGGGCGGAACTGCTCGACGGCGGGTTCTCTAGCCCGTCCCTTTGCACCGTTACGTCGGTCGTGAATTGGGCCAAGGCACTTTGCGCGACGTCGAGGGTCCCCGCTTGAACCGCCTGCCCCAGGGAGAGAAAATCCGTCGACGCGGTGTATCCGACGGCGCCTGCCGTGCTGCTGTCGGTCTGCAGGGTCTGCAGGGCGGCAAAGGCCGTTTGCGCCGAGGACGCGTCCCCCGCCTGCAGAGCGCTGTCGAGCTGGCTCACGCCCTGGTCGAATTGCGCGGCGGCACTGCTCGACTGCGGGCTCCGCAGCCCGTCCTTTTGCAGCTGCACGTCCGTCTGGAACGTGGTCAGGAAGCTTTGCGCGTCCGCGACGTTCCCCGCCTGAAGCGCTTGCCCCAGGTTTAAAAAATCGGTCGCCGCGGTGTATCCGACGGCGCCGGCCGTGGTGGCGTTGGTTTGCAGGGTCTCAAGGGCGGCAAAAGCCGTTTGCGCCGTGGGAAGATCGCCTCCCTGAAGCGCGCTGCCGATCTGGCCCAAACCCTGGGCGAACTGCGTGGCGGAACTGCCCGCGCCGGTCCCTGACTGAAGGCTCTGCCGCGCGTCCCTTTGTACCTGTACGTAGGTTTGGAAGGTGGACAGTGCGCTTTGCGCGCCGTTGAGATCGCCCGTCTGGATCGCCTGACCCAAGGCGAAAAAAGCGGAGTCCGCGGTGAAGCCGACCGCGCCGGCCGTTTTGCTGTCGGTCTGCAGGGTCTGCAAGGCGGAGAAGGCCGTTTGTGCCGAGGCAAGATCCCCCCCCTGGAGTGCGCTGCTCAACTGCCCCAGGCCCTGGTCGACTTGCGTGGCGGCACTGCTCGACTGGCTGCCGTAACGCCCGTCCTTTTGCACCTGCACGTAGGTTTGCAGTGTGGACAGGGAGCTCTGTGCGTCCGTGAGGTTCCCCGCTTGAATGGCTTGCCCCAGGGAGAAAAAGACGGTCGCCGCGGTAAAACCGGCTGCGCCGGCCGTGGTGCCGTCGGTTTGCAGGGTTTGCAGGGCGCTGTAGGCCGTTTGCGCCGTGGCGACGTCGCCTCCCTGAAGTGCGCTGGAGAGCTGGGCCAAGCCCTGGGTAAACTGCGCAGAGGCCGCGTTCCTGGCATTGGCTCCCTGATAACGCGGGTAGTCCTGCCCGTTTCTTTGCGCCTGTACGTCGGATTGAATCTTGGCGAAGGCATTTTGTGCGTCGCTCAGGTTTCCCGATTGCAGTGCATCCCCCAACGAGGAGAAATCGGCGGAGATGGCACTCCCCGTCGCGCCGACCGTCACTTTGTCCGATTGGAGTTTTTGGAGGTCGGCGAAAGCCGCCTGCGCGGTAGAAAGGTCGCCCCCCTGGAGTGCGGTAGAGAGTTGGGTAAAGTCCTGTTGGCGCTGCTGCCTCTCTGCCTGCCACGCCTGCATATTGCTGTCATTGGAAATCCCCAAGATGGACATAAAAGCTTCTCCTTTCGTGTAAGCAAGACCTGCTTCGCTTCAGCGTGCGGCCGCTAAAAAAGATATCAAATATCTGCGGCAAGAGTCAAATTAATTAGCCGGTGCACACGACGCCGGCGTCGCGCGGGAGCCCGCGCGGCTTGTAGAGAAGGCGAACCGAGCTTCTTCCCGTTTCCTTGCTACTTATCGGTCACTCGCCGAAAATCTTTAGCCCATCTATCGAGCAAAAACGACGGCTCCGGGGAGGAGGGGCAAAGTTGCCGGGGCGAGGGGGCTACGGCTCGTCGGTCGGATAGCGGTAATTGTTCTTGCCGCTGCGCTTCACGTCGTACATGGCGCCGTCGGCCACGCGCAGCAGTTCCTCGACGTTGTCGGCATGGTCGGGAAAGATGCTGACGCCGATACTGGCGCCGACGGTGCAGGTGCCCTGCGGGATGACGAAGGGAGTCGTCAGCACGGCCAGAAGCTTCTCGGCCACAACCGCTGCGTCTTCGCCGCGGGAAAGCGACCTGAGGATGACGGTGAACTCGTCGCCCCCCATGCGCGCCACGGTATCGGATTCGCGCAGACAGGCGGTGAGCCGCTTAGCCGCCTCCACCAGCACGGCGTCGCCCGCCTCGTGCCCGTGGGTGTCGTTGACCGCCTTGAATCCGTCCAGGTCTATGAACAAAAAGCCAAGGCACCGGTTCTCCCTCTTGGCCAGGGTCAGGGCCTCGAAGGCGCGCTCGAAGAACAGGCTGCGGTTGGGTAGCCTCGTCAACTCGTCGAAGTGGGCCATCCGGGAAAGTTCTTCCTGCAGCCTCTTGCGCTCGGTGACGTCTTCCTTGACCGCCACGAAATGGGTGATGGAGCCGTCCGGATCCCTGATCGGCGAGATCCTCGCGTCCTCCCAGAAAAGCCTGCCGCTTTTGCTCTTGTTATGAAACTCTCCCTGCCACTCCCTGCCGGCAGTGATCGTCTCCCAGAGATCCCGGTAATGCTCCTCGGGCTGGCTCCCCGCCTTGAGGATGCGGGCGTTTTTGCCCAGGACCTCTTCGGACGCGTATTCGGTCAGCTCGCAAAACTTGGGGTTCACGTACTCGATCAGCCCGTGGTAATCGGTAATGACGATCGCCGCCGGGCTCTGCTCGACGGCGGTGGAAAGCTTGCGCAACGCGCTTTCGGCCTGTTTACGCTCCGTTATGTCACGCCAGTGAACAAGCTGCATGTTCCGGCCGCCGAAGGTGGCCAGGCGCAGCGAGACCTCGACGTAAAACTGGCTGTGATCTATCCGCTGGTGCAGCCATTCGAAATGCATGTTGCGACTGTCGTCGAACACGGCGCGGATTATCTGGTCGGCCTTCTCGGCCGAGGAGCGTCCGTCCGGCTGCAACTGCGGCGAAAAGAAGGAGGGATGCCGCATGAGCACCTCGTTCTTGGAGGTGGCGCCCAGCATGCCGATCGCGGCCGAGTTGCAGTCCACGAAGCAACCCGTGTCGTCGATCAAAAGGATCGGGTCGGGGGCCCGATCGAAAATCTGGCGGAAGGTCTCCTCGCTTTGCTGCAGCGCCTCCTCGGAACGCTCGAGTTGCTTAAGGCGCCGGGCCAGGACCAGCGCCAGCGCGACGATGCACGCCAGAAACAGGGCGCTCATGCCGCCGTTCGTAAGGGCGTCCCGCCGCCACTCCGCCAGGGCCGCCTCCTTGTCGAGCGACACCAGGGCGATTGCGGGAAATTCGCCGGGAATCCGGCTGTAGGATGCGATCTGGCCGCCGTGGTCGTCACGGCCGGGGGCTTTCCGGAATGAGCCCGCACTCAGCCGTGAGGAAAGGGCCTCGAAAAGCTGCCGGTTGTCCAATGGCTGCGCCAGGGCACGTTCGTCGAAAGGAGCCACCGCCAGACAGGAGCCGTCGTCTTTCAGAAGGGCGATGCGCTTGGCGGGAGTGGCGGAGAGGGTCGAGTAGAACGAGTCGAAGTAGTGTTCGCTCAGGGCGACGCCGAGATACCCCTGAAAGGAACCGTCGGCGCTTGAGATCCTGCGGGTTATGGAGAACCGCCAGGCGCCGTCCAGCTTGCTTTTGTAGGGCAGCGACAGGAAAGGCTGTTGGGGGACGTTTTCCCGCTGGAACCGGAAATGGTCGGACCGGGCGACGTCGATTCTTTTTATGGGATAGCTGTAACTGGCGGCAACGAGGATGCCGCGCTCGTTCACCGCGAAAATGGAGGCGATTTGGGGAAGTTGCCGGCGTTGCGCGAGGAAGAGGCGGTGCAGTTCGTGCTCGCTCATGCGAGCGATGCCCCCATTCCTTTCGACCTGCTCGATGGTGCCGGTCAGCGCCAGGTCGGCCTCGCCGAAGGTTCTGGAGGCGTGCTCGGCCAAAGCCCGGGCGTAGCCCAGGTTCTGCGCCCGGGCGGTCTTGAGCGCATTTTGGTAGTTGACGTAGACGTCCAGGGAGGTGGATCCCAGCGAGACCGCCACGACGACGGCAACCAGCAGGATGAGGTTCTTGTGGATCTTTGAACGTTGCCGGGGCATGCGTGTCCTTGTGCCAGAACGTTGAGCCGAGCATTTCCTATACCACAGTTGTTTGCTAAGCAAAAGCATTAACCACGGAGGACACGGAGGTTCTCGGAGGAAAAGCCAGGTCTTTTGGGTCTTGAAAATAAGCCGGTATCGGTTTTTCCTCGGTGTCCCCCGTGTACCTCCGTGTCCTCTGCGGTAACGGCTTTTCGGGTCGCTTTAAAAAGAAAGCGGCTGCACCCAAAGGGATGCAGCCGCTTCTTCGTTAACGCCCCGGCAGTACCGGGTATTACTGGTTGGCCGGGGTCGGCGGTGCGGGCGGCTCGGTCGAGGTGGCATCGGCGGGGGCGGCCGGCTTGTTCACCATCTTTTTATGCTTGGCGTGCCGGCGATGCTTTTTCGACTTTTTGTGTTTCTTCTTCACCGGCTTGGCGGGTGCGGCCTGCTCGACGGTGGTGGCGGTCGCGCTCGGCGAGGTCGACTGCTCGGCCGGCATGTCGGCGGCGGATACCAGGGCGGCAAAGGAAACAGCGGCAAGGGCTGCGACGACGGTGGAAGTAACCTTTTTCATGTTGTGGCCTCCTGTTTGGTGACTGCAACGACGGGTAACGACCGGCCGTCCCTGAGCCGGTTTACCTGCCTTTATCCGTGCCATCCGTTTAATCCGCGTGCGGCGGTTTTGCCTGTGCTTTCTGCGGAACGGGGGGGAAATGCCGGTAAGTCCGGCTAGATCCAGTAGGTGTGGTCGGGATCGTCGCTGCCGTCGTCCGGATCGGAGCTGAAGCGGTCGACGGTCAACTTTTTCTCCAGCTCGGAGAGCTGCTGGGTAAGTTGCCGGAACAACAAATTTTTTTCCTTGATGTCGTCGGTCGTGTCGAGTTTGGCGAGGAAGCGCAGATAGCGGGCATACCCTTCGTCGAAGCTTGTCACCTTGTGCATGTCGGCACCTCCCGGAGTTGGTAGTTAAATGGCGCACTGGATATGTGTACCGACAAATGAGTCTTTTTTCAAGTGACATTTATAAAAAATTTTAACCTGTTCGAAAATAAAAAAAAGACCGTGGATAAGTCCACGGCCTTTTCGGTAACCGGTCAGAGAGTTCGGGTCGGCCTAGTTGCTCACCGGCATGGTTTCGACCCGGTTGCGGCCGTTTTGCTTGGCCCGGTACAGCGCCTCGTCGGCCTGCCGGAACAGCGAATCGACGCTGTCGATGTGCGGGGCCGGGAAGGTGGCGACCCCCGCGCTGATGGTGATGGTCATGTCCTCCATCGGCGGCGGGAAGGTGTAGTCGAGTACCGCCTGCCGCAGGCGCTCGGCGACCATGACGCCGCCTAAGAGGTCGGTGCCGGGGATCACCATCACGAACTCCTCGCCGCCGTAGCGGGCGGCGCTGTCGTAGACGCGCAGCTGGCTCTGGGCGAGGCTCGCCACCGCCGCCAGCACCACGTCGCCGTTTTGATGGCCGTAGGTGTCGTTGACCGTCTTGAAGTAGTCGATGTCGACGATGATGACCGAGAGGTGCTCGTTCTTGCGCCGCGCCCGGAAGAACTCGCCGTCGAGGATCTCCGCCAGGTAGCGCCGATTGAAGAGGTTGGTGAGGTGGTCGATGTTGGTGAGGCGCTTCAGCTGCTCGTTGGCCTTCTTCAGCTCGTCCTGAAGGCCCTTGATCTTCATCTGCACCTTGACCCGCGCCACCAGTTCGCCGGCGTCGAAGGGCTTGGTGAGGTAGTCGCTCGCCCCCTGCTCCAGGCCGCGGATCTTGGAGTTGAAGTCCATCATGCCGGTCAGCATGATGATCGGCACCCCCTGCAGTTCCGGCCTCGACTCCACCAGCTTGAGGAACTTGAAGCCGTCCATGCGCGGCATGTCGACGTCGCAGATCACCAGGTCCGCCTTGGACTCGATCAGGGTCTTGAACCCCTCCAGACCGTCCTTGGCTTCCTTGTAGTGCTCAAAGATGTCCACATCCTTGAGTGTGCGCACTACCTGCTCTCTGATAGCAGCCGAGTCATCTATTACGAGCACACAGGACATGAAACGAACTCCACAGCCCAGGGAAAGTTATGAGACGTCGTATTCCTTCCGGCAAACGGATTATTGTTTGCGGAAAGGCCTGATAAACATGTAGATAATCAGCAGGAACGGAAAAGAGGAAAAAGCGCCTTCCAGATTCCCCGCGTACAACTGCCAAGTACCGAAACCGATCACCGCCAGGGAAAACAGGATCAGAAAAATGGCCGCGGGTCTACTCATAACGCGGATAGTAACCATATGAAAGGCCGTTGTCCAGACATTTATGGATAGACATGGGAAAACGACTATATTCGTAGTTTTGCCGGACTTACGGGGTGTTCCAATCCCACATGAATCTCAGTTCGTCGTGGGCCACGAACAATTCGCAGAGGGTTTTCTTGAACACCGCCTCGTTGGCAGCGGCGTCGACCTCCTCCTGCGCCGTCGTTTCTATCCTGGAATCGGGCATGTCCAGCTGCTTCTCGAACGAGCCTTCGATCAGCCCCTCTTTCCAGCCGGACTTCTTCATCTGTTCTTTGAACCTGGCTATGTGAATGCTGGTATTGACACCGTAATCAACTAACAAGAGCACGTTTCTAGCCATCGGGTTGCCTCCTTGTGGCGATTTCAGTCGGAACGATCCAGGTTCTTCAGCCTGCGTTCAGTCCTAAACTCCATTTCCCGGCCGGTCACGGGGTCGGTGAAGCCGATCGTGTCGGCGAGCAGTTGCAGCGGGTGTTCGAAATCGTCGGGACGCTCGGGCGTGAGTTCCGGGTAATAGCGGTCGTTGAGCATGGGAAACCCGAGCCCGCTCAAGTGCACCCTGAGCTGATGGGTCTTGCCGGTGAGCGGGGTAAGGACGAAGCGCCCCAGCCCGTCGCGCAGCTCGACCAGTTCGACCCGCGAGCGGGCGTTCACCTCCCCGGGCACCACCTGCGTACGGAACCACGGCTCACCCTTGACCAGCCTGTTTTCCACCAGCCAGCTCGAGGCTTGCGGCTGCAGCGCGACCGTGGAGACGGCCTGATAGCTTTTGCGCACCCGCCCGCGCCTGAAAAGGTCGCCGTACAGGCCGCGGGTCTGCCGGTTGGCGGAGAAGAGCACCACCCCGGCGGTCTCCCGGTCCAGCCGGTGGATCGGCACCAGGTCGGGGTTGCCGGTCGAACTCCTCAGCCGGTGCAAAAGGCACTCCCTGACGTAGGGGCCGGTGGGAGTCATGGGGAGAAAGTGCGGCTTGCAGGCCACCAGGAGGTGGTCGTTTTGAAAGAGGATCTTTTCGGTAAAGGGGATCGCCCTCTCCTCTGCCACCTCCCGGAAATAGAGGAGCCGGCTTTCCGGCGCGTACCGGCAGTCGTCGGCAAGCGTTCTGCCGTCCTCCCAGAGCACCTTTCCCTCGGCGATGCGCCGTTGCCAGCATTCCCGCGCTATGGTCGGAAACCGCTCGCTCAAAAAGGTCAAAAGCGACGGATACGGCTTCGCCATTTTGGGCAAAAAGACGGTGGCGGCATACTCTGAAATGGCCATTAGTGAGACCTTATAACGTCATTGACCGCTGTCACAGGTCGGCAGTAAGCAATGAGAAAGATACTTTAAAGCAGTCGGTAGCATACCATGTAACGGAAATTAGAGCAATCGAAGAGGCGACGGCGATTGTCGGTGACGGGAGGGACGTGCTAGACTGCAGCCATGAACTTCATCGCCGACCTGCACATCCACTCCCGCTACTCCCGCGCCACCAGCCGCGATCTGACCCCCGAATCGCTTTGGCAGTGGGGCCAGTTAAAGGGCATCCGTCTACTGGGGACCGGCGACTGCACCCATCCGGGGTGGCTCGCCGAACTGGAGGAAAAGCTCGTTGCCGACGACCGCGGCCTTTTGACCCTGCGTGCCGGGCTGCGTCCGGACGCGGTCCCCGAGCGCTGCCGCGGCGAGGTGGACTTCGCCGTCTCCGGGGAGATCAGCTGCATCTACAGTAAGGGGGGGCGCACCCGGAAGGTCCACTGCCTCGTCTACCTGCCGGACTTCGCCGCCGCCCGCCGGCTGAACGCGGCACTTGCCGGCATCGGCAACCTGGCCTCCGACGGCAGGCCGATCCTGAAGCTGGACGCGAAACGTCTGCTCGAGATGCTTTTGGACGCCTCGCCCGAGGGGGTGCTGATCCCCGCCCACGCCTGGACCCCTCATTTCTCCATCTTCGGCGCAGCCTCCGGCTTCGACTCGCTTGCCGAATGCTTCGAGGATCTCGCCCCCCAGGTGCGCGCCATCGAAACCGGGCTCTCGTCGGACCCGGCCATGAACTGGCGGCTGTCGGCCTTGGACGGCATCACGCTCGTCTCCAACTCCGACGCCCACTCCCCGGCCAAGCTCGGCCGGGAGGCCACCGTCTTTGACACCGAGCTTTCCTACCGCGGCGTCTTCGCCGGCATCGCCGACGGCCGCGGGGTCGTCTCCACCATCGAGTTCTTCCCCGAGCAGGGAAAATACCACGCCGACGGCCACCGCGCCTGCGGCGTCAGGCTCTCGCCGGCGGAGACCATCGGCCACGGCTACCGCTGCCCCGCCTGCGGCAGGAAGGTGACGGTGGGCGTACTGCACCGGATCGAGCTTTTGGCGGACCGGGAGGCGGGAGCACGGCCGGCGAACGCCCCGCCGTTTTGCTCGCTGATCCCGCTTATCGACCTGATCGGCGGCGTATTGGGCATGGGCACCGCCAGCAAACGGGCGCAGGCCCTCTATTTCGAGCTGTTGCGGGAAGTGGGGAACGAATTTCACGTACTGCGGGAGGCGCCGCTGGAGGCGATCGAGAAGGCATCGACGGCGGCGCTGGCGCGCGCCATCGGCGAGATGCGCTCAGGTGAAGTCAGCATCGAGGCGGGCTACGACGGTGCGTACGGCAAGGTGAGCTGCCGGTAGCTCCAACATCCCCCCTCCCCTGGAGGGAGGGGGCGAGGGGGTGGGGGAGGTTTACCTACTTCAGCAATTCGTCCAGTTTCTGGGTGTCGGCGCCGGTGACCTGCTGGCCGTTCACGAAGAAGGTCGGCGTCCCCTGGATGCCCACCTTCCTCGCCAGCGTCAGGTGTTCCTGCGCGAGGGACTTCACCGCGTCGCTGGCGGGCTTGGCGCCGGCCGGGATCTCCTGGCCGAGCATCATGGCGTCGAAGGCCTGCGCCTTGTTGTCCGCACCCAGGATGTACTGGATCTTCGGCATCGCGCCCGGATGGGCGATCGGCGCGAAGAAGATGTACTGGGTCACGTCGGTCCGCTTGGTGAAGTATTCGGCCGCCTTCCTGCAGTAGGGGCAGTCAGGGTCGGTGAACTCGATCACCACGTGCTTCCCCTCACCGATCTTCACGGCCTTGTCCAGCGGCAGGGTCTTGACGATCTTGGCGGCTTTGGCCGACAACTCGGCCAAAAGGGCCGCCCGCCGTTCCGCCGTGTGGCTCTTCATGTCCTTGCCCACGATGTTGCCGACGATCACCAACTCCTTGGCAGGATAGTAGTAGAGGACGTTGGCTCCGAACACGACCTCGTACAGACCGGGGATCTCACTGGGGGTGATGGATTCGAACTCTACCTGCGGGAAAGCCGCCTTGAAGGAAACTTCCGGCTTGACTGCCTCGTTGGCGGCAAAAGACACTTTGCTAAAAGTGAAAAGGGTTACCGACAGAAGACCGACAGTAATAAACTTTCTCAAGGACATGCATTGCCTCCGTTCGTGTTTGGTTCAGGTCAGTGGAAACTGTAGCATAAAAAGCAGGAAATACTGATGCAAAAAATAAGGATTCTCTATGAGACGGCACCGCCCGTCAGAGCCTCTGCTGTGTCAGGAACTCCTGTACCTATGAGAGAAAAATCTTTGCACGACGGCAGGATACTAGAGAATTACCCGGCAGGGAAACTCTCAAAGGCTGCGGCAGCCGCCCCGAGGACGCCGGCATCGTCGCCCAGGGCGGCCTTCAAAAGCTTCACCCGCGTACCCGGGATCTCGAAGCTGCGCGCCAAAAGCTCCCTGTGCATCGGGGCCGCCAGCAGCTCGAAGCTGGCGGCGACTCCCCCGCCCAGGACGATGGCCTCCAGGTTGAGGAGGTTCACCACACCGGCGGCCGCGATTCCCAGGTAACGGCCGGCCTGCTCGAAGACCTCCACGGCCTGAGGGTCGCCCTTGACGGCGCGGCAGGCAACGCCCGCAGCTCCCCGCGCTTCGCCCGGCAGCGCGGCCGCGATGGCCGTGGCCGAGGCGTATTGTTCCAGGCAGCCGCGGTTGCCGCAGCCGCAGCTGCGCCCCTCAGGCTCCACCGTAATGTGCCCGAACTCGCCGGCCGCCCCGTCCGCCCCGGTCCAGAGCCTGCCGTCCAGGATCAGTCCGGAACCGACGCCGGTGCCAAGGGTCACGGTCAGCGACGAGCGGTAGGCTTTGGCGGCCCCGAAACGGTACTCGCCGACGGCGGCGGCATTGGCGTCGTTGAGGGCCACCGCCGGCAGGCCCGTGGCCAAGCCGACCGTACGAGCCAGGTTGACTCCCTCAAGCGGCAGCAGGTTCACGCTTGAGCCAAGCGCGCCGTCGCTCGCCACCAGCCCCGGCACCCCCAGTCCCACGGCAACCGCCCGCATCCCTTCCTTTGCCGCGCCGCTTCGCAACCGCTCCAGCATCTGCAGCAGGCGCGAGATAAACGCGCTACTCCCCCGGGCGATGTCGGTGGCCAGCGCCTGCCGGCACAGGATTTCGCCCAGCCGGTTGACCAGCGCACCCCGCAGGTTGGTGCCGCCGATGTCGACGCCGATGCAGACGTTTTCCGTCACGTTCCCTCCTCTTCCCGGAAGAAGGGCAGGAGCCGGTCGTAGGTCCCAAGCAGCGCCTCCGGGAGCACCCGGGTATCGGCGACGCTCAGCATGAAACTGCTGTCGCCGTTCCAGCGCGGCACCACGTGCAGGTGGAGGTGGTCCTCGATGCCGGCGCCGCCCGCGCGGCCTAAGTTGAGACCGACGTTGAACCCTTCCGGTGCACTCGCGCGGGTCAGCACCCGGCGGCAGAGCGCGACCCCCTGGAAGAGAGCCAGCATCTCCGCATCGGAAAGGTCGTCAAGGTCCGCCGTGTGACGCAGCGGGGCCACCATCAGGTGACCGTTGGCGTACGGGTAACGGTTCAAGAGGATCAGCACGAGCTGCGTGCGCTGGAGGACGAGCAGCGCGCGGTCGTCCCCCGTTTGGCACAACGGGCACCCTTCCGGTTTTGGCAGGGTCAGGTATTCGATCCTCCACGGCGCCCACAGCACGTCCATGACTTCCTCCGCGAGGGCGGCTAGCCCTCTTCTTCCAGCTCCAGGTCGATCACGTCGTGGGGCTCCTCGCCGGTCAGCCGGTAGAGCCTGCGGCTGACGTCGCGGAAGGCCGGGTCCACCGCGTTCACCTCGCGGTACAGCCGGACCGCCTCCTGCGACTCCCCCCGCTTCTCCAGCAGGCGGGCCAGTTCGTAGTTCAGGCAGCCCCGCTCCGCCGGCGAAAGCACCTTAAGGTCAAGCCCCCGGCGCAACAGCCCTTCCGCCTCGGGTAATTCACCCATCTTCCGATAACAGATCGCCTGCAGCGTCAGGCAGTCGAGCCTGCGGCGCGGGTTGCGGGCGGCCAGATCGAACTGCGCGATGGCCGCGACGTACATCCCCATCTCCAGGTAGCCAAGCCCCAGGTCGTACTGGGACTCCAACTCGGCGGGGTCGGCGTCGCCGTCACCTTTCCGTTCGGGGTAGATTTCGTCCCAGTCCCGCAGGGAAGGCCCGGGGGCGCCGGCAACCGGGTACTCCTCCCCCGCAGCCGGAGATTCGACGTCGCCCTCGTCGGCGAGCAGGGCCGGATCGTCGATTTCCTCGACCTCGTCCAGCTCGTAAAACTCGCCGAAATCGTCCAGCTCCAGAACCGCTTCGACCCGGTCGGCGCCCTCGTCGGCGCACCCGGAAGCAGCGGATTCATCCGGGAGCAGATCGAGGAGTTCCTCCTCTTCCAACGGCAAAACTTCCTCGTCCCCCGGTGACTTAGGTTCGGGCGGCGCCGCTTTCTCGGGGAGGACCGGCGACTGGGTCATGTGGGCAAGCGGCAGGCCGATGCCGCCCCCCCACGACTTCTCGAAGTCGGCGGGAAGCGAAAGATCGAGGGAGAGTTCGAGGTCCTGTTCGGGGGCCAGGAGCGGCGGCTCCTCTTCCAGGCTGAACTCGATCTCCTCTTCCCAGGGACCGGGGAACGGCTCTGCCGGGGCAGTTGCCGCCTTGCCCGCTCCCTGCGCAGCCGTGGTCCTGGCCGTTTCCGGCGGGGGGGGCTCCGGCGAGGTCGACAGGTCGGTCGGCTCCGCGAAGGCAAGCTGCGGCAGCACGTCGTCCAGCGACTTTCCCTGCTGTATCGGGAAAAGTTCCGCGATCCGGTCGGTGACCTTCTGCGCCGCGGCCGTCTCCTTGTGTTTGGCCAGCAGGTCGAGCAGCCCCTTGAAGGCCCGCAGGGAGGCGTCCTTCGCCCCGGTGACGAAGAGCGTCTCGGCATGCTTCAGCCGCACCGCGGCGTTGTCCCGCTCCACCTCCAGCATGCGTTCGAGCACCCCGGCGGCTTCATGCAGTCGTCCCTGCTTCTCCAACTGGGCCACCACCTGTCCGTACTCGGAGAGCGCGTTGACGATGAGCCCCTGCTTGTGGTTGAGCTCGGCGACGGTGAGGGATACCTGGAGGTCCTTCGGCGTGAGTCTTTGGATCTGCTTGAAGACCGCGATGGCCTTAAGATAGTAGGAGTTGTCCGCGTAGAAACGTCCGGCCGTCTCGTACTGGGCGATCGCCTCGTCCCTGCGGTTGTCCCGGGCCAGGAGTTCGGCAAGTTTCTGCCGATGCCGCATCTCCTTGGGTTCGAGGGCGACGACGCGCAGGTACTCTTTGATCGCTTTGTCGAGCTGTCCCTTGAGCAGGAAGCGCTGCGCGGCGTCCAGCATTTTTTCAGTTTTGGCAGCCAATGAAAGTCCCGTTATTTCGGCAAAATGCGAACGGCCTTAAGTTAGATCAAAGCATGCCCCCTGTCAAGGCGGGCCACGCCGAGAGTATCCACATAAGGAGCCTACTTACCACTATTGCCGACAACGTCCGCTCCCCCCACCCCCTAGCCCCCTCCCTCCAGGGGAGGGGGGACTAAATGGCCCTTCCCGCCAGCGGTGGGAGAGTTCCTCAGACATGCCACCAGTTCCTTCAACCTCGTCAACTCCCCCCGCTCCAGCTTCCGGTCCCGGTAGAGAGCGCCGCCGTAGATGGCGACGAATTCCCGCAGGTTCGGATCGTCCACCCGCTTGGCCAGCTCGTAGAGTCCCATCTGCTCGACGCCCTCCAGCCGGTAGCGCCGACGCAGCACCCGCCGCAGCCGGGCGAGCAGCCTCTGTTCGGGACTGCGCCGGCTCCGGCGATACAGCGCCCAACCGAGCGGCAGGAGCAAGAGCGCCGCGCCCCAGCGCAAAACCGGCTGCCACCAACCCGCCGGCAGCCTGACGTTGCGCGCCCTGTTGCCGGCGCTGCGCACCAGTGCCAGCTGCTTTTCGAGGTCGTAGGTGATGACCGCCTTGTTCCAGAAAAAGCCGAGCGCGTCGGCGTACATGCGCAGCAGCCGGACGGCCCCGCCCGGCTGCCTGCTGAAACCCGCCGACCAGGCGCTTGGCTCGACGGTCACCCAGCCGCGGCCGTCGACGAAGGCCTCCACCCAGACGTGCGCCATGTCCTCGGTCACGAGATAATAGCCACCCACCCCGCTGTAGACGCCGCCGCGATAACCTCCCACCAGGCGGGCCGGCACCCCCGCCAGCCTGAGCAGGGTAGCGCAGGCGGAGGCGAAAAATTCGCAGTTGCCGCGCCGGGAATCGAAGAGGAAGGCGTCGATCGGATCGGCGCCGGTGGGAAGCCCGACCGTCGCGTAGGAGAGACGCCGGGCGCGGAAGAAGGCCTCCAGGCGCCGCAGTTTCTCTGCCACTTCCGGCCCCGCCTGCGCCAGAGCCCGCCCCTCCGCCCGCAGCCGCGGCGAGACACGTTCGGGGAGCGCGAGGTAGAAGCGGCGGTCGATTCCCCCCTTGACGGCGATGCCGTCGGCAAGCCGCGAATCTACCTGGTACTTGAGCCGCTTGTCCATCTGCCTTTGCCCGGTAAAGACCGCGTCCTGCGCCTCGATGTAGCGAAGCCCCCCCAGGGCACGCGGCACGTTCAGGGCTATGAGGTACGGGTTACGGGACGGTTCCGGGTAGATCTCCTGGTGCACCGGCTCCCCGCGGTTGGGCTTGAGGGACACTTCCGGCGGCGCAGGGAGCCTGACCCAGGCGTTGCCGCTGAAACCGTTCAGCACGATGCCGCGCCAGTACAGGCTTGATTCCGGCAGCTTGGCGCAGACCGCCCGCAGCACCACGCTCTTCACTTCACTAACGCTCGCGCTGCCGCCCGGGTTGACCTTGTCGCTAAAGCCCGTGGTCCCGGGTGCCGCGCGGTTCAGGAAATCCCAGAGCGGGTACTGGGTCCTCGGCAGCAGCACGAAGAGAAAGAGGAGCACCGGCAGGGCCGCGGCAGGCATCAGCACGGAGACTGCCAGCACCTTCTTCAGCTCGAACCGGCTGAGGGCAAGCTTGGGGTCGTGCGCGTGGAAGGTGAGCACCACCAGGGAGACCGCCAAAAGGAGCAACAAAGCCAAAAGATAGACGAGAAAGAGCGCCGACAGTTCGAAGAGCGAGGAGGCGGCCAGGCAGAAAAGTGAAAGGGCGAAGGCCTGCAGGTAGTTGCGGCCGCTGCGCTCGCCCAAAAGCCTGATCCCCAGAAATACCACCAGGAGGTCGGCCGTCACTACGATCAGCCGGTCCATGTTGAAGCCCAAGGCGAAGTAGAGGAAAAGGACGATGGAGCCCGAGGTCAAAAGCCAGGGGGGGAGCGAGCGCCCGCGCGCGTACAGGAGGAGCGCCCCGGCCAGGGCCGCCGGGAAGAACCAGCGCGCCGAAAAGTCGAGGTATGGCGCCAGCGGCAGGTAACCGACCACGGCGATACTCAGGGTGAGCGCGTTTAATACCGAGCTAATCCTTACCATAGACGGCAAGCTCCCCCAAAAGTTTCAGCCGGTGCGGCCTGCTCGCGCCCGGCTCGATCACCCGTTCGCCCAGCTTGAGCCCCACCGGACGCCCCCCCTTCGCCAGGCGGTTCACAAGAAAGCAGCAGTACGAAAGCCGCTCGTCAAGGTCGCGCCCCGGCAGAAGTTCCGGCTCCAGGAGCACCGGTTCGTCGGCGGTCGCGGTCAGCTCCTTCACCTTGAAGACCTCGTGCTTCGCGGAAAGCCGCCAGTGGATCAGCTTGAGCGACTCCCCTCCCCGGTAATCGGTGATCTTCGCCAGTTCTCCTTCGTACCCCCTGGCCTGCGACGGCCCTGCCTGCCCGGCATCCGGTTTGCCACCCGGCAGCGCGCCGGCAAAACGGCGGGGCGACGGGAAGACGGTTACGTTGGCGGCGACGGCGGCCACGGTGAAGCGGACGAAGAAATTGACCGGGAAAGGGGAGCTGATCACCGCACGTTCGAGGCGCTGCCGGCCGCGCTTCGCAAAGGTGACCATGAGCGAGGCGGTCGCGGGGGTGCCGGGGTCGAGAACCAGGAAGGATGCGGGGAAGCCTGCGACGGTGGCGGTGATCAGGAAGGAAGGGAGGAGGCGCTTGGCGTTGGTCAGCTCGACCGTAAGGAGCGTGGGGGTGCCGGCGTACACCTCGTCCGGTATCCGGACACTCGCTGCAAGCCGCCGGATGTTCAGCCAGCCGAGCGTCCCGGAGACGGCCATGAAGCCCAGCATGGCCGAGACGATCAGGAACAGCAGGTTGTTGCCGGTGTTGACGGCGGCGACGCCCAGTAACAACGTGGACGCCACGTAGAAGCCGCCTCCCTTGGTGAGTCTCAGTCGAGAGGCAGCGGTATCTCTTTCAGGATCGTGGTTAATATCTGCTCCTTGTCCACCCCTTCCTGTTCCGGACGGAAGATCAGCCGGTGCGCGCAGACGACCGGCGCCACCTCGCGCACGTCCTCGGGGACGACGAACGCCCGCCCCTGCAGGTAGGCCCACGCCTTGGCCGCGTCCACCAGGCCGATGCCGCCGCGGGTGGAGATGCCGGTGAGGATCATCGGGTGGTTCCTGGTCGCCCGGACGATGGCGTAGACGTAGGAAGAGACCTTCTCGCCCACGTAGACGCTGCCGCGCACGGTACTAACCGCCTCCCTCAGGTCCTCCACCGTGGTCATGGCGGGGATATGCAGGATCTCGTCGCGGATCGAGCCGTGGGTGAAGATCTCCTTCTCCACCTCCTCGGGAGGGTAGCCGATCCCCGTCTTGATGACGAAGCGGTCCATCTGCGATTCCGGCAGCGGATAGGTGCCGACCTGCTCGAAGGGGTTTTGGGTGGCGAGCACGAGAAACGGGTCGGGAAGTTGGTAGGTCACCCCTTCCACCGTGACCCGCCGCTCCTCCATCGCCTCCAAAAGCGCGCTCTGCGTCTTGGGCATGGCGCGGTTGATCTCGTCGATCAGCACGATGTTGTTGAAGATAGGACCGCGAATGAAGTTGAAGCGCCCTTCGGCGCGGTCGAAGATGGAGAGGCCGGTGATGTCCGAGGGGAGGAGGTCGCTCGTGCACTGGACGCGTCCGAAGGAGAGCCCGAGCGAGCTGGCGAAGGCGAGCGCCATGGTGGTCTTGCCGAGGCCGGGGATGTCTTCCAGAAGGATGTGGCCGCCGGTCAAAAGGGCCATCAGGCAGAGTTTCAGCGCCCTCCCCTTGCCGCGCAGGTGCTGGCCGATCAGGTTGTCGAGCACCGCGACCATCTCGTCGCGTTTGGGCAGTTCGTTCAAGAGTTAAACCTCCGGGGGTGCAAAACGACAACTGATTATAGCAGGATGGGTGATAAATAGAAAAGGCGCACATCAGTGGCTGCCCCTACATGAGACGGATATATTGAGAACACCAGACCTGCCCCGGTCGCAGTGCGAAAATGGCGAGAACTTAGAATATCGTAGGCCCTCCTTCCAGAATATCCCCCCTCCCCTGGAGGGGGTTAGGGGGTGGGGGACCGTGCCACATTTGAGGTCGTGGCACCAAATCACGAGTCGTAGGGTGGGCACTCCGTGCCCACGCGGTCATCTTGCCCTTTCTTCCCATCAGATTTTCCCTCGCCAAGAGCATCCTCACCCGGAAAAATCCTGATCTCGTCAGCATTCGGTCACCTTTTCGAAAAGTTTTCAAAATTTCAGGAAATTCGTGAGAGTTTTCGCGAATTCTATCATTTCCGGCGTAAGCTGGACCAGATTCGGCCGCGAAAAGTTTTTTTCCGGTAAAACAGGACCGGGTCGGCAGAAAAAAGTTTTTTTTCGGCAGAACCAGCGTCTGATCGGCCGAAAAAGTTTTTCTTTAACGGAAACAGGACCGAATCGGCCGGGAAAAAGTTTTTTCCCGAAGAAAATTCCTCGGGATCAGCCGGAAAAGTTTTTTTTTGGCGGAAACGGCACAGGATCGGCTGAAAAAGATTTTCTTTGGCGGAAACCGGACCGGTTTTGCCGGGGAAAAGTTTTTTTTTGGCGGAAAGGCCACGGGATCGGCCGAAAAAGTTTTTCTTTGGCAGAAATCAAACCGTACCGGCGGGGAAAAGTTTTTTTTTGATGGAAACTGGACCGGACCGGGCAAGAAAGTTTTTTTTTGACGGAAACGGGACCAGATCGGCCGGGAAAACTCCGTCTCCGCGTCGCGATGAACACATAACGTTAGATATAAATAATTTTAGCTTAACATCTTGATAATACGATCTTTATTTTCGGAATCAGTGGTGATGTTAACTTTTTTAACATTTTCATGGTTGTTCGTAATCCCCTGTGTTTTAAAGCTTTTTTGCGAGAGTGTTAATTTTATTAACATTTTTGGATCGGAGGGCCGAACATAAAAGTTTTCCAAAACAACCAGAAGCTGATATGTAAAAGCAGCGTAGGTCGCGATGGGGCACCCCAATGCGACATTCCTCTGTCACCGGTGCGCTTGAAGAGGAAAAAGGGGCCATGAAACTTGATGCGCTCGCAAAAAAGAACTACGCCTGGTATGCCGCGACTTGATCTGCCGGCCAATTGAAGTGGCAGACTGTCGCCAAGAAGCGATGGAACCGGCCCCAAAGGCCAAAAAGACGCTCTTTGACATCGCCTGAATGTCGTTTCGGGGTATGGCTCGGCCTCACTTTTCGTTTTTGGGTTCCTTGGAGCCGATTTTTGAAGGCCACTGCGCGCAAGATGTTCAAGCCGGTCGCCTTCAGTACCGCCGCCATCCTCACCCGTGGCATTCCTCGCACGCGCAGGCGCTTGATGCCGGTTACTCGATCCAGGTCGGACATCGTTCCTTCCGCCCCGGCACGGAAACGATATACCTGACGGTACGCGTCCGTCCTCTCCCGTGCCCGGCGTCTCGACAAACGCAGCGACTTCGCGTCGTAGCTTATCGCCGACTGCTTTTTCTCTCGCTTCACCGGGCAATCGGATTGACGCGGGCAGATGTCGCAAGTGCCCCTGTCGAAGTGAACGATCCTGCCGCCGTTCTTGCCGGCTTTGGTTCGCACGGGTTGCTGTCGTTCGGGGCAGGCAACGATTTCGTCATCACCGGAGAAGGTGAAATCGGCGAGGCTTATTGCCTGCGACTGTACGCCCATCGTCGGGGAGACGACCTCGACGTCCATCTCCTTGGCCTTCTCGACATTCTCGTCGCTGCCGTACAGGGAGTCGGCGAGCAGCTGCTTCGGTCCTAGATCCCGTCGTGCCGCATCCTCGATGGCCGGCAGAAGCGCATTGGCATCGCTTTCGTGTGCCGCCTCCACCTTGACGTAGGTGATCAGGTTGGGCTGGCTCTTTTCTTCGGACCAGGTTTCCATCACCTGCATCTGGTATCCCTTCCCCTTATGCCCGCAATAGCCGGCGTCCGGATCGGAGGGGTTCTGCAACGAATCGGAGGGAACCTCCTTGTTGGGCTTGATCACGACGGCTGTCGTCTGGTCGTTCTTCTCGACCACGCACTGCTCGGTGAAGAACCTGCACAGCAGCTTGTAGCTGTCCATGCCGGCGGCTTTGTGCCCCTTGAAGCGTTCCACCAGAAAGAAGCAGTCGTCGCCGACTTCCTGGAGCTTGCGGGCGGACTCCGTCGGCTTGACGGCAAACTGCCCGTCGTTTTTTTCCTCATAACGCACGGCCATTTCACCCAAAGACTTGTACAGGCCGGGGTGATGCCTTTTGAGGTTGACCAGGAACTTTCGGATCGTGCGTACGAACAGGCGGATCCGGCCCAAGTGCGCCATGTTCGAAAAGATGTGGATGGAGTCGAGACGCTGCTTCGACGGGTCGAGTTCGAAGAGCTTGGCAAGTGCTCCGGTAACGTTTTCAAAGAGCGTCTGATCTAACCCTAGCTTTGCGACATGCTCCCGCATGGTCCAGAGAGTGCGAGGGGATACATAGGAACTCACGTCGGAAGGATCGGTGATGTTCAAGGCATACTGCCACATGATATTGAAAGCGACCTGATTGACCGTTTCCTCGTCCGTCAAGTCGTGCTGCTGTTGCAGTAAAACGATGCCGAGCATGGCATAAAGTTCTTTGGTCCGCCTCCCGTAGCACTCGCTGTAAAGGCGGAAGAGCTTCTCCGCAGGGAGATTGTGGAGTATCTCTTCCCGAAACAGGTGCGCCCAAGACGATTGCAAGAGGGCAAGCCGCTTCGGCCCGAGGTGGGCGAACGGGTGGAACATGTCGTACTGTTTGTGGTCCTTGACGTGGATCATTAACCTCTCCATAACATGCCGAAATTGCGGCGGAATTGTACCACAAGGCGGGCTATCGAAGAAGTAAATAGTGCAATAAAACAAATGCTTTTAGACAGTTATCGACGCGTCAGCTTTTGCGGGCGCATCAAACTTGCCGAGGCGCAACGGTTTACCCGGGAGTGGATCGACGCCTGGAACAGCCATGGCTCGAAACGGATTCTTGGCCACTACAATGATGACTTTGAAAGGAACTCACCGGTGATCGTGCAGATTGCCGGTGAACCAAGCGGTAGGCTGACCGGGAAGCCGGCGGTGGGCGCTTATTGGCGCGCGGCCCTGGGGCTGATTACGGAATTGTACATTGAGCTGATCACTGTGCTGCCCGGCATCGACAGCGTAGTGATCCATTACCGAGGTGCCATGGGAAGGCTGGCCACCGCCCACGCCGATTATGCCTGATCCGGCTCTGCAGCTTAACGAGACCAACTAGCGAAGGGCGAAAAGGCGAAAAAAGGGGGGAACCCTGCGCATTCCGATGAAGTCGGCCACCTAATCCGACGGAAGTCGGCCGGGTATTCCGATTGAAGTCGGCCACCCCCT
>Ga0209415_10000539_pt1 | contig 70664 bp, 57 predicted proteins | sample PeaSoiSIISIP2007_FD_187696 | JGI IMG/M metagenome (GOLD analysis project Ga0209415, IMG submission 187696) | Peat soil microbial communities from Weissenstadt, Germany - SII-SIP-2007 (SPAdes) (version 2) | ecosystem: Environmental > Terrestrial > Soil > Wetlands > Peat | place: Germany...
GCATTCTCGGATCGGATGGCCCCTTCATCCGTCGCAGCGCCAAGACCCGCAGTTGGGAAAGGGCTGAGGATTTCAAACGCAAACTGGAAGAGGAATATGAGGCGAAGCAGCAAGGACTTGAAGAGGCCTCCCGGCCGAAGCCTGCTCTCGTAACCGTCAAAGAGGCCGTGTCACGTTTTCTGAACAGCAAGCGCAACGAGAATCTGGCCGACTCGACTCTCGATAAGCTGACAACGATCTTCGAGAAGCAGCTCCTCGGTTGGACCACTTCAGTTGGGTTTATACACATCACTGACATTACGACTGCCGATCTCGAAGGATTCCGTGACACATGGACCGATGGCGCCCTTGCAAAGAAAAAGAAACAAGAACGGTTGATCGGATTCTTCTACTACTGCCTGCGACTCGGCTGGATCAAGTCCAATCCCGCTGTTCTGTTAGGCCGAATCAGAGCAGACGGGCCTCCTACCGACTACTTCCCTGCGCATGAATTCGACAAGATAATGGATGCAACGTACATCTATCAGCCGAGGGGCTGGGTGGAATGCCGGAACCAAGCGACGCGGCTTCGCATTCTTACATGGCTGATGCGCTGGAGTGGACTTGCAATTGGGGATGCCGTGACTTTGGAGAGGCGGCGTCTGAACGAGAATGGCGAGTTGTTCCTATATCGCGCAAAAACCGGCAGTCCTGTTTACGTTCCACTACCTCCGGATGTGGCAGAGGCATTGAGAAATATTCCGCCAGGCCCCAGTCCCAATCCGCGATATTTCTTCTGGTCTGGCAACGGTTCACCGAAGTCGGTAGTTGGCAATTGGCAGCGGAGTTTCCGACGCCTCTTCAAAATCGCAGACTTGCGCAGCGACGACGGATCGTCCAAGCGTTGCCATCCGCACATGTTTCGGGACACATTCGCGGTCGAGATGCTGCTTGCCGGAGTCCCACTGGAACAGGTCTCGATGTTGCTTGGTCATAAGAGCGTGAAGATCACAGAGAAGCACTACGCGCCATGGGTTAAGGCGCGGCAGGAGCAGCTTGCGGTCAACGTCCGAAAGTCTTGGACTGTACTTGATGCGGGCAACCAAACGGGAAAACGCAAATCGCCGAAGCGCGCGAAAAGTGCCTGACGGGGATTGCTCCGTCTTCTGCCGGGTAGTTGATCTCTAGCTTGCTCTGCGTAGCCTTCGATGAACGCGGTGAAGGACCGTCTCAGGCACCCGCAGTGTCCTGTATCCGCGCTTGTGCAACCTTTCTTCTGTGCTCCAGTGAATCACGCCTGGTTCCCTTTCAAGTATTTTGCGAACGGTCTTCTCGCTGAGTGCCCAGAGCTCGGCGATCTCGATGATTGAGTAGTGCTTCTCGCGAACTAGTTCAATCGCCGGCCCAGCCGAAGGGCCGGAAACCGTGTGGAGGGCGTGGGAGGACTCGGCTGGCTTTCGAACGAATTCAGACATGGCATGACTCCAACCGCTGCTGCGTTGTTTACCAACTTGATTCCGGCCGCTCCGATTGTCCAATGAATTCTCAGCCGACATCCATTCTCAACGGGAATAGATGGCTGAAAACAGCCACTCGCAGAGTCGCTTTGTGCGGGTCTTTCGGGTTGGCGATTGAGACCACCAATGCAGACTTCTTCCCTGCATGTGGCGAGTAATCCCTAACTGAAATCACAACAATCGCTGGATGTCTAATCGAGGTCGTCTCGGCGGCTAAACTCGGATTGTCGTGATCAGCCGCGAGTCTGCGGATTTGCCTTTTTCATGGCGACTACTCGGGCTGACACGGGCGATCCGATTGGCTTTGGCGGACGCCGCTGATCTGCATATCTGCGGAGGAAGGACCGCACGAATTCGTTCGTCAATCGTGAATCGTCGTCTTTTCTCATAATCACACACGTTTGGAAACACAATGAGGCATCAGAAAGCGGCCTTACAACTACACCTTCGGCGCGAAAGCCAAGGGCCGTAGGTTTCGTGAGAATGGCCACCCCGACGTGCTCAGATACCAGGTGAACCGCTTCTTGCGGGGTAATGATGTCGTGCCCGCGTTTCGGAGTGATTCCCTCACGTCGAGCCGCATCCATGATTGCGTCGTGAACGATGGGGTGAACTCGGCGCGTGAACAGAATCCATTCATCTTTTGCCAAGTCCTGGAGCACGAGTTGTTCCTTTTCAGCGGCCGCGTGGCCTTCCGGAAGGACCGCATAGAGCGGCGTCAGAACGAATGGTGAAACCTCGATCTGAGAGTCCTTTGGCGGCGCCGTCACAAGGGCCAGGTTTAGTTCACCTGCTAGAACACTCCGGACCAACTCGATTGAGAACTGACTGATTAGTCGAATGGCGAGATTAGGGTACAGGGGGAGACGAACCGCAAGAAGGTCCGAAACCCAGGCTTGGTCTGCCTCATGCGAGTGCCCAATCGTCAAAACATTATCTGCTCCGTCATGGGCGGTACGAGCCAGATGAAAAGCCCGCTCTATATGTAACAGAGAAGATCGTGCCTCTGCGACAAAGACTTGCCCAGCATCGGTGAGTTCAACACGCACAACCCGTCGATTGTCACGAGTGAACAAACGAAATCTGAGCTGCTTTTCAATCTCAGTGATCTGTCTGCTGAGCGCAGATTGGGTAAGGTTCAATCTGAGGGCAGCCTTGGTAAAGTGCAGTTCTTCGCCCAAGGCAATGACGGCGTGCAAGTGGCGTACTTCGACGTTGGGAAACACTGCTCCAACCCCCGCCCAAGAGTTCGGTGAGACCAGGAATTTCGTTCTGCCATTTGTGCGAAGCGACGAGTAGCTTAAGAGCTTGGAACCCGGCCGTCTCTGTAAAGTTTCTTGATGGGCTAGAAAAAGTTTTGATACCTTGCATTTGAAAGCCGCTCTAGACTGGGGTTTTCGGGCGTTGTGCACTTGTACCGCGTCGCACTTTACCGGCTGGCGCCTAGCTGGTAGACCGTTCCGACCACAGGAGAGTGAGTGCCTAGAGCGCTTCCGGGACAGGGCAGCTACGACGTGTAACTTATTGGATTTCAATGGTACTGACAGCCCGTTCTTGATCCTTTAAGGAAGTCCTTGATCCTGGCTATTGGGCATTAATCGGACCTGGATTTGGAGGGTTGCCGGATTCCGACGATCTCCTCGAACGCGGAGCGAAGACCGCCCTATCAGTCAACAAGGGCTGTATCAGTACTAAATCGACGGACGAACCGACAACTTCCGGATTGGCCGTAGCTCGGGCACAATGCCTCCTTTGCGCTCGCAACCCCGACCGCCTTCGGAACAATCTACGGCAGTTTGCCGATCGTCCCAAGGTGCTGCGAATTATCTCGTTGTTGTGTTCGACTTGCTTCAGAGTGGTCGGCCAACAGAGAGGATCTCCGAGCGGCGCATGATCCGCTCACGCAAGTGTTCAATGCAGTAATACGATTGCCACCTGCGCCATTCTTCCGATCCAGTTGCGACCTAGGTGCCGTCCTCAGGTTGGCACGTGTGCCTATCAAACTGTTGTTGGAGATTGGCCTGGGCGTCGACGGTTCGACTGAGCGCACTCATCGGGACTTTGAATTCCCGGCTGCAAAATGTGCAGACTGCGACGACAGCGGTAGAGCTAAGCCACTTGACAACTCTAAGACTGCGCTTTTTCGACGAGTTGTTCTTCGCAAGCATAGGACTTGAGAGTTACGCGCCATCCAGGAATGCATTCAATTTAGGTTCCAGTTCCACTTGTTTTGGACTGTCTTTTTGATTATGAGCGGGCCTTTTTCTTCTTGGCGGCCCGGTGTCTCTTAACGGCGGCTTTGGCGCGTGCGATTGTGGTTCGTCCGAAATTGATTTTCTTCAGAGCCATGCCCACAATTTGCCACAGACTAGGAAATCTTTGCAACCATAGGGAAATCGGGGCACAGAATGCGCCTCCTGAACGGTAGTAAACGGAGGATATGCGAAAGCGCCTTATCGATTCGACCCCGGAGAGTATTCGGACTGGCGGCGCGGGTTGGTTAGGTATCGAGAGTGCAGCTGTCTCGATCTCCGCGAAATCGGCGCCCGGAGATCTTCCGCCCGACCACGCGTCACGGTTCTCTCCGCCTGCTTAACGCGGCGCGACAACTGTCTCCGGTTCGATTTCCAGTGCGCCGCCATGGATAGCGACTTCTTTATTGAAGCTAAAGTCAGTGGGAGCGGTACCGGTGATAAGCCGTGCTCCACGACTGAACGTCAAGTCTTCGAACGCCCATTGCATGAAAACCAAAAGCCGATTCCGGAAGGTTACGAGATTCATCACGTGCATACAGGCCCACACGATCCAGGCAAGCAAGCCTGAGAGATGAACCCCGGAGGCATTAGCCACTGCTGCCCAGCGTCCGATCACTGCAAGTGAGCCCTTGTCGGAGTACTGAAAGGGAGCGAGTTCCGGCTGACATTTCACTTTGCACAAGATTGCCTTGGCCGCATACCGCCCTCCTTGCACGGCCACTTGCGTCACTCCCGGCAAGGGTTTTCCCTGCGCGCCGACAGAGCAGGCAAGATCCCCGATGACATAGATATCAGGATAGTTCGGAATCGTCAGGTCAGGTTTTACCTTGACTCTTCCTGCTTTGTCAGTTTCAGCATTCGTGCGGTGAGCGAGAATTTGTCCAAGCGAAGAGGCCTTAATGCCACCTGCCCAAATCACTGTCTTCGCAGCGATGTGATCCAGATTCCCTTCGCTCTCAAGTGTCAGTCCTTCCTTATTTATGTTCTTCACCATCACGCCGCACTTTACCGTCACCCCAAGTTTCACAAGAGACCGAGTCGCCTTCTCGGCCAAGTCTTCTGGAAACGACGTGAGCACTCTGGGAGCTCCGTCCAGCAAAATGACTTGGCTGTCTTCCGGACGAATGGAGCGAAAATCATTCTTGAGCGTTTGTCGTGCGATCTCGGCAATCGCTCCAGCAAGTTCCACGCCGGTCGGACCAGCGCCGACGACTACAAACGTTAGCCACGGCTGGCGCTGAATTGAATCCGAGATCCGCTCTGCAACCTCGAATGCGTAGAGAACTTTATGTCGGACGAGCGTGGCTTCTTCGACCCTCTTCAAACCTGGCGCCCATTCCGGCCACTCTTCATTCCCGAAGTACGAAGTTTGCGAGCCGGTTGCGACGATTAGCGAGTCGTAGGGGAGAACTGCGCCATCAGCTAGGACTACCTGCTTCGAATCAGCGTCAACGTCCTCCACCGAACCCAGAAGGACACGGGTATTCTTTTGCTTGCTGAGCACGCTTCGCAGTGGGGCTGAAATCTGTCCGGGCGACAGTGAGCCGGCCGCAACTTGACCAAGAAGGGGCTGATAAAGATGGTAATTACGACGATCGATTAAGGTCACGTCAAACAAGTCTGACTTCAGCGTCTGGGCGGCACGAAGCCCGCCAAACCCGCCTCCGACTATGATCACTCGCCACGGACGATTCCCCGATATTTCTCGTTTCATACATGTCTCCGTTCTGTTCACATCCTCAGAAATTAGAAGTTGATGCCGTGCGCCCAGCATGGCCGTATTCCGCCGCATCACTTGCGTCCGATCAATGCCGGAAGAATCGGAGTTATCTGGAGCTGAAGATTCCATTTCGGACCATTGACTTGTGGACGCACGGCGTAATATTGGGCCTGCACGTCGAACTTCACCGGCAAGGGCCCGAGTTTGCGCAGCTTTCCGACTTGCAAGCCCACCGGAAATGCCAGTTTGTTACCTCTCGGCGCTTCCCAGTCCACAGACATACTGGGATTTGTTCCCACGCTCCATCCATTTGAGTACACGTGGACAAAGGCGTAGTACAACAACATATGGCTGGTCTTTCGACCGTCACCGCCGACCGAGAACCACTGTTGCGGAAACACGTAAGTTATAAAGTTTTTGCCTTGATACCCAACCGCAGCGGCGGGTCCGACTTGCCATTTGTTCTCGCCGATCAGAGAATTCGTTGCAGTCGGAAAGATAAACGACGGGCCGGCAGCAAGCAGCCAGTTACCTACCAGCTTGGGGCCAGGCGATAGGGCAAGCGCGAGCACTGTATCGCCGAACGCTGTCACACGTTTGTCTTGTCCGGTTTGGTCGAGGAATGGCGTCGTGCTGAACATCTGTATTATCGGGCGCGTGATCAGGTTCCAGTCATCACTCAGTTTCACCGACATTAGGGGCTGAAACTGAAGATTGCTCTGGACTCGGTTTCCATTGTTCGCGGGCATCCCTATCCAGTTGGTATTCTGCTGAACCTGCATCAGCCAGGCGTTGGCTAGTGGATTAGCCGCTTGCTTGCTGGCCTCGGCGGCGGAGTCGTTCTCAGCCGCCGACGGCTCGTGAGCGGTCAATTCCTGTGCTTGCGCGATACCTGAGTTCAGGCAGGCGAAGATGAGTGCCACGGCGAGAATGGTCCTTATGATGAACCGGGCGAGTTGAACAACGCATACCATCATGATTCCCCTCATTTCCGTGATTGACCCGATGAACGATGGGCTCTCTTGCGCTTTGCCTTTTAGCTCTAGCCTTCGACTACACGCCTTGGACAATTACTAGTTCCGAGTCAGCCGTGGCTTGGCGCAGCGCCTTTGGCTCGGCGTATTCTGGCGAAGCCCACCACTCTCGCGCATGCTCCATGCTGGGAAACTCGGCGATGATTAGCCGTTCGCGCGGCCACTCTCCCTCGAGAACAATGGGGCCGCCGCGCGCAACCAATCGGGCGCCATACTTCGCCATTGTTGGCAGCAGCATCCGTCTGTAATCCTCGAACCGAACCGCATCTTTGACCGTAAGACTTGCAATGACATACACAGACATGTGTTCCTCCTTTATCGCGTGATCGATGATTTTGCCGTACGAAGTTCTTGAAACTGGCTGTCACGTTGTTTTCCGTTCCGACTAAGAAGCGTAATCGCAGCCGCGAGCAGCCAAAACGCCTGAACTCCAGCAACTACTGTGACTGCGTCAGGCAAGGTCAGAGTGAATAGACAAATCGCCCCTAGCGCCGCAAATACGACTGCTAACGGAAGCACCACATATCCAAAGAGTCCGCGCCGCACCTGCGAGCTGAGAAAAACAATCCCCAATGGCAGGAACAGAACTGGAGCTAACATCAGCCAATAGCCGCCTAAAACGATCTTTGCGAGTAGAAAAGTGATAATCATTTGCTTTAGTCCTTTCGCCCGGGCCGGTATCACCCGCCCGTTTTTGGGCTGGCTCCGCCCGCGTTGTCGGGTTCATTCCTGTCGTCTGGAATTGCATCCGTTCTTGCTCCAGGCTGCAATTCCATACGCGTAACGGCACCATGCGGACCGCCGTGAGCATCTGCATCGTGCCTCTGGCCGTTCGATCAGACCTGGTTCAGTTGGTCGAACAGTTTTCCCAAACTATGCCGCGCCTAGTGCTTCGGCGCGGTTGCTGGACTTCATTCCGGCTTTTTTCGCCACTAGTCCCGCGAAGGAACTGCGCACCTGCGCGAAAACGAGGAACCATAGCACCGTGACGACAATGGCGGGCGCCATGTTTTCTGAGTCCAAAAACATGTGAAAGCTAAGAATGTTCACGATCACCGGTCCTAGCAGCGTCAGTGCGAGCGGCACGTAGCGGTTGCTGAGTAGCAGCGCACCACCGATGAGTTCCGTTCCGAACGCGATCACGTAGTAATGCGAGCCTAATAAAGCTCCCATGAACTGTCCCGCGAGACCGGGCACTGGCGGACTCGGGAAGAAATGTAGAAACGCGTTAAGGCCAAAGACCGTGAAAACGAGGCCCAGCAACACCCTGGCGATGACAAAGATGTACTTCATTGTTTTCTCCTTTTATTTATGCTGATCGATCAATTTGCGAACGTAAGTGGACATTTCCAAGCGTCAGCGGCTCGGTCGCCGCCCCCGATTCAGGGTGTGTCCTGCTTGGTCGAGGCTTCCATGCTGTGCTCATGGTGGCCAGCATGCGGACCGCCCATGGCCTTGTCGTGGAGCGTCTGGTATGTGCGCTCTCTGGCGGCGGCCTCCTCCGTGGTCAGGTGCAGCGGCTGGGGCGGCTTTTCATAGCTGTCATATTCGTAGCCGAGCGGCGCAGTGCGATCGGTCATGCTGACCGGCAGATCCGCGCGCTTGCCGCTTCTGTCTCCGTACGAGAACTTGCGATTGAGGTATCGGGGATCAGTAGGATTCTTATTCCCGAGCCGGTTCCAGCTTTCCCAGAGGCGATCGATGTTGGCGTGATGCAGATAGAACATCGGGTCAGCGCCGACGGTGGAGAAATCGGCCATGTCGCCCCCGAGGCCAATATGAGTGAAGAAGTGAGGGTTTATGTCCAGTCTGGGATTGAACCCGAGGTTGCCGTTGGGCCCATCGATGTAAAACTTCTCGTTAAGGGCGTCCAGGTTGATCCAGTCCTTGAACGGTGTATCAATGCGTCCGCCACCATTGACCCAGAACCAGCGCGTACCGTCATATAGCGGGCTGCCTGGGTCCCGGAACACGGCTGGCACGACCAAATCAGCTTCGTTGCCGGTGATTGGGTTCCAATAGGGAAGCGTAAAGTCCTCGTCGTGCAGAACCTCGCGAATGACCCCCTCGAACTGAATAAGCATCAGTCGATGCCAGGGGAGGAAAAACCACTGTTGAAACTGCTCTGGGTCGGAAGGGTTGGTAGCGTGGGCTTGGCAGCCGTCCCACACGGCCTCGGCATCAGCTTGAGCCTCCTTCGGGAGAGTGGCGATGACCTCTGCCTTCTTTTTCATGGAGAGATCCCACAGCGCAGCCGGGTAGCCCTTGACCCAGTGGGTATACCACCACCAAGTCCATGAATGCTGATCGGAGTCCGGCAAGGTCTTCATGATCTCGACCGCCTTCGCATATTTCGCCAGCATCACCTGACCTTCGGGACTGTTCACGTTGTAGCGAATGTACGGCTTCTTCCCTCCGGAAGAAGCCGTGCCTACGCTGTTCGCGCCCTCGGTCGAAATCGCGCTTACGTTCTTCAGACGAGCGGAAGAAGTAGTCGCTATTTTGTTGTCCACAGCAGCGGAAGGAAGAGCCGCACCCACCGTTTTTGCACCTGTGGAAGGCGGCGCTTCGTCCTTCTTCGCACCCGTCGCAGGAGGCGGAAAGAAGAAATTCAGCTCCAGGACATCATGCTGTCCGGTGTGGACTTCGAGCCGGGGGTCCTGGAACGACAACGCACCAGCGGACTGAATCATGCCGCTGACGAGATGAAATTCGTTACCGATCACCGCGCCGGCGATACCATGCCGCGGCATTGACATTGGTGGCAGCGAGATCCATGAATTGGTGGCCGGTTCGTACGCCTCGACGGCGCGGAATGCTCCGACGAGCTCTTTCGTAGTCACCTCGCCACCCGCTATGTAGATCCTGCGGCCATCTGTGCCCGTCGCGCCGCCGCTGCGTGGCGTCGGCATCCGTTCTTTCGGAGCACTCCACATATCACTTACTGGGCTGTACTCCTCCACCACATCCGTGTTGGTGGCAGACAGGATGAAGGCGTGGCCGGTGCGGCCGCCAATGACGTAGATTTTGCCGTTAACGGCGGCGGCGTACGCATGATTGCGCGCCACCGACATTGGCTTGCGGCTCTCCCACTTGTTCGTGGCAGGGTCAAAAACCTCGTTGGTAGTAAGAACCAAAGATGGACCGAAGAACGTGAAGTATGGATCCTTGGAATCTGCCACCGTGGTCGCGCCGCCGATGACGTAGATTTTGCCGCCGACTTCAACCGCTACTGCAGCCCCGCGTTTCGTCGGTAACGGAGCCAGCGACTTCCAGGAATCGGCTGCCGGATCGTACTGCCACACGTCAGCGATGGGTTCCCAAGCGCCACCGGTCGGGATCTGCGTGTCCTTCGGAGGCACGAAGCCGCCGATCACGTAGAGCTTACCGTTGGAAGTGGCTATGGCGGCATGGTGGGCAGACCGCGGCATACCTTTTTTCTGAGTCCATTTGTCGGTAGCCGGGTCATACTCGTAGTTGATGCCGGCAGCTTTACCGTCGTCCCAGCCGCCAATCACGTACATCTTGCCGTTAACGGCAGTGCCGTAGAGTTCTTCATCCGGCATAGGGAAGGGTGCGGCCTTCTTCCAGGGGTTTATTGGCATCTGCGCCAGCGCGGCGGTGCAGAAAACCAAGCTGGCGATCAGGGCAAGCAATGCGGTTCCACGTTGTAGCAATTTCGACATACATTTCTCCTTTTGAGTGTTGAATTGAAATCAGTTTCTCGATGGCAGTTTGAAGATCAGGCCAAACATTAAGTAGCGGACGTCTTTGATTCCGTTTGTGTTTTCCCACATGTAGGAAGGCTGAAACGACACATGCTTCTCGATGGGCACCGTGACGCCAGTCCATGCTCGGTTTTTCGTCCACCCGCTTCCCTGGTCGTAAAAGGCTTCGTAGGACGCGAAGGGTTTCCAGATGTGGCCCCCAACCGCGACGGGGTACGCGAGTGCGATCTTATTGCGATAGCGGTTGATCTCTTTTTCTGGAAGAGATTTTCCGCCGTACATGTATGTTGGAAGAAACCTTCTGACGTACATGTTGCGTTCGGAGATTTCAAACTTGTGGACCGAGAACATGACCGTCCCGTCGATCCGAAATTGGTGCTCCTCGTAAGTGCGAGTAAATCCTCCCGAATGATTCGCGAGTTCATTAAGCCCGTCTGGCGGGACCGAGTAATACAGATAGCTGGGAGTGATCGAAAGAAACTTTGTCGCGCGAAAAGTGGCGTCAAACTGCCCTGACGGTGCTTTCAATTCGCCGATGTAAAACCCATAGAACTTCAGATCGATCCGCTGTCGCACAGGAGCAATCAACTCTGCCCAGCCCGTGGGCGCGACGACCGAGCCACTTCCGCGTCCACTCGGTACGTCTACTTCTTGGGCAATGCACCGCCCGCCAAGGAAAACGAGCCCCAACACCAGAACAGTTGGCACCACTTGCAGCGCAAATTTTGTAAATCCTCGCATGGCTTCTCCTAGCCCGGATGCGTTGTGTCAACGCTCCTGATTGGTTTACGAATCTTTAGGCGGACCAGTGATGGTGGACGGAATTGCCTCACCCCAAAGATCCCGCTCACGACCGGATTGTGAATGCGATCACATCCAGCTGTGACGTGAATCACAAAGGCAATTGGCGCGCCAAAGTGATGCCAGGGCTAAGTGGTGGATTTCATTGCGGGCCACGCAATTTGTCGGCGGGATCGCAATGCCTCTGCCCTTATGTGGGCAGTTGCTTTTGGGCAGCGGGCACCAACACCGGTAGTGGGCAGTCGGGCCGCCAACTGGATCAGTACATGGCGTCGCGGCATGCACTGGTGCAGGTCAAATCGCAGTGTGCTCGCGGTGCGCGAGTGACGGTTGGAGTCTCCTCAGGTTTACGCTCTCTTTGGAGGCTCGACACAGCGCATCTATCAATGCATTGCAAGTCGCTGTCTTTATTGCACTCAGGGCTGAATCGGTGGATACTTGACGCTCAACTGCGCTGCCTGTGCCGTTGGCGATACTCGGTCATACATCCATTAGAATCGACCAGGCTCGCGACAACTGGTGTGAAGTTGTTGTCAGGCCAGTGAATTGCAGGGGAGCACCGGAGCCATGACGGTGACCGATGATCGATATCGAACTCTACTTGGTGCATTCAGTGCCGTGGCCGATCAGCCCACCGTCAAAGCTGTTCTGCATAGCCTGCGTGGCGTTCTGGCGAGCACGTCCAAGTTGCATGGAGTGGAACTGTATCTGTTGAGTGGTGATGGACAAACCCTGTCTAGCTTCGAGTTTGATCGAGATGAAGACGCGCCGGCGATTAACGTCGGGGCCAAGCTATTACGCATTGGTGCCGTGGCGAGAGTGCTTGATGAACAGAAGCCGGTCTTCATCCCCGACCTGGCAAAAGAAATGTTGAAGCATCCTGATCTGGCCACGTTTGCACCCGAGGTTGCAGGGCGGAGCACCTATCTTTTTCCCGTCTCTACGTTCCAGAAGCAATTCGGTATTCTGTCGACACCAAAGTTGCCGGGCCAGCAATTCGCTCAGGAGGATGTCGAACTTCTGGGTTCTCTGGCGTCGCACGTAGCAGTTGCGCTCGAATGTGCCTTTGCGAAAGATCGCGCAGAGCAGTACCAGCGTGAACTCGCGAGCGAGCGCGACCGCCTGCGCCTGGTGCTCGAAATCAACAACCATGTTGCGAGGCTAGACATTAATGAAGTGCTTCGCTCCGCGACTGCATCGATCCGTTCGTATTTTGTGAGTGACTTCACCGCCTTCTGGATCCTCGATAAAGACTCGAACGAGCTGCGCGGAGTCGGTCTGGATTTGCCGATCAGCAAGGGCGCCGTATCGGAAACTGCATCGGCCGATTTAACCGCGGACGATTACGAAAAGCTCCGTGCGCGGCGTGCTGACATCTTGACAACGGTGGATTTCGTAAACTTGCCGGCGTCGTTCGCAAGCTCGTTGAGAGCAGAGTCAATCTCATCGTTGGCTCTGGTTGCACTCACCACAGGAGGCGGTCCGATCGGTTTACTAGCGGTGGGCAGCCGCAAGGCCGATGCGTTCGGACAAAAAGACCTGGATCTCCTGTCACAGATTGCTATCCAGTTATCGCTCGCGCTGGATAATGCGCTTGCCTACGGGCGCCTGAACGCATCCGCAGCCCGCCTGGAAGAAGAGCGGCTCTATCTCGAAGCAGAAATACAATCCGAGTACAACTTTGAGGATATAGTCGGCAAGAGTGCCGCTATCCGCAAGGTGCTGGATCAAGTAGCCATCGTGGCGCCGACCAGTTCCACTGTGCTGCTGCACGGCGAAACTGGTACGGGCAAGGAGCTGGTCGCCCGGGCCATTCATAATCGGAGCCCGCGCCGTGCGCGAACATTCGTCCGCCTGAACTGTGCGGCCATTCCTTCCGGACTGGTGGAGAGCGAATTGTTCGGTCATGAAAAAGGTGCCTTCACCGGAGCGCTGATCCAGAAGCGCGGCCGCTTCGAATTGGCGGATCACGGCACTCTGTTCCTCGATGAAATCGGCGATATTACGATGGACTTGCAGCCCAAGCTCTTGCGCGCTTTGCAGGAGCGGGAGTTCGAACGCCTTGGAAGCACAAAAACGCTTCAGGTGGATGTTCGCTTAATCGCGGCCACGCATCGCAATCTGGAAGGCATGATCCGCAACAATCAGTTTCGCGAAGACCTTTTTTACAGGCTGAATGTGTTTCCAATCGAAATCCCGCCACTTCGTGAGAGACGCGAGGATATTCCGCTCCTGGTGCATTTTTTTGTGTCACGGTTGTCCCGCACAATGCAGAGACGTATTCGGTCAATCCCGAAACGAGCCATGGAGGCATTAATCGCCTCCGACTGGCCGGGTAATATTCGCGAGCTCGAGAACTTCATTGAGCGCTGCGTGATTCTCACACAGGGGGACGAATTGAACGTGCCTCGGACCGAGCTGAGAAGATCTGCTGAACGTTCAGTGGTCTCTGCTGTTTCCACATTCGAGCAAGTCGAGCGGCAGGCCATTCTCGATGCGTTGAAAAATGCATCCGGAAAGATTGCAGGCAAAGGAGGCGCAGCAGAGCGCCTCGGTCTAAAGAGAACTACGCTTCAGAACAAGATGAACAGGCTTAGCATCACTCGCGCCGATTACCGGGCCTGACCGCATGCGGGCTATTGCCCCGCATCTTTTTCAGCTCATTCCTGAACGGCCTCTATTCTCAATCAGTTAGAAAGAGAACTCCCGGCACAGTAACTGCATCTCCCATTGGCCCGCCTCTCGAGGACGGGTCCAAATCCATCGGGAGTTCACAAATGCTACGCGTCATAACGAGCCACACAGTCGACATTCTGACCTTCAAACTCGAAGGTCGATTAACCGGCGAGCGAGCTGAACAAGTCCGTACGCTCGTCACCCGAAGCAACGCCGAAATGAGACTTATAGTTGATATCACCGAGTTGATGTTTATCGACGCCCTCGGGGAAGAGGTACTGTCATTTGTTAAGCGGCTTGGAGCACATTTTCTAGCGCAAACGGCATACTCGCTGGATGTGTGCGAGCGCCTCCACCTGCCGCTGGAACCCAAGCAGGCCTCGGGCACACTTTCGGCTGGCCCTAACGGCAATAGCCGTCCGCTCGGACACTAATAGCATTGGTGTCTCTGCATTAACCAACACGCATGTGCTCTCGATATACGACTTGGAGAACAGGAGCATTCGCTCTCAAAGCTCTATCTGCCCGTATCTGGGCAGTGTCTGGGTGACATGACCGCCCTGGGGCAATTCACCTGAAGGCCAATGGCAGTTCACATCGGGATGACAAACGATTTCATTTCGGTTTCCTTCAATCACAACAGGATCGGCAGTATCGTTCGGCAACGCCCGATACTAACGTTTGACAGTAGTATCGTGATGCGTTAGTATAGAGGCGTGATCGCGAGTTTCCGTGACAGGGAAACGGAAAGGCTGTGGCAAACTGGCGAGACCCGCCATTTGCCTGCTGATCTGCATCGCAGAGGATTTAAGAAACTCGCGATCCTGAATGCGGCGGTCACGCTCGATAACTTGAAAGTGCCACCGGGAAACCGCTTGGAGACGCTTCGCGGCGACCGGGCGGGTCAGCAAAGCATTCGAATTAACGATCAGTACCGGGTGTGTTTCGTGTGGCGGGATGGAAATGCGTTCGACGTGGAGATCGTTGATTATCACTAGGAACGGAGCGACTTATGGCTAAGGTCAGGAAGATCTTTGCGGTTCATCCGGGAGAGATCCTGAAGACAGAATTCATGGAACCCATGGGCGTAAGCGCCTATGCCCTGGCCAAGGCGCTGAGCTTTCCTGGCATCTATGAAGTTGTGCGGGGAGAGCGAGCGATCAGCGCCGACACCGCTATTCGTCTGGGGAGATATTTCCGTTTGCCTGCGCAGTTCTGGCTCAATCTTCAAAATGACTACGACCTTCGAATCGCCGAAGGCAGCGGCGCCGGCCGCGGAATCAGACCACGATCAGTCAGCCTTGACGCTCAACTTGCAAGCAGTCGCTAAGCCCAGCGTAAGACAAGAGAGAAGGGTTCCCTCCAACTTTTGGGGTTCGCAGGTACAATAATATCGAACAGGAACAGCTCATTTATGACAGCTACACGAACGGTTCGTCCACAGGACGCTCACCCGCGCGCGGTTTCCACCGAGATTCCGCCCGTCCCCCTGACGATTGAAGGCTACAGCGTGCTGCATCAGATGATGCGCTTTCGCTGGGCGGCATGGCGCCCGCTGCGTCCCTCGCTGAAGACCGAGATTATTCACGAGGCCAGCGGCGTGCTGGCGAAGATGGAGCAGAACGCATCCGGGCAGTCCGGGCTGTTTTCTCTGCTCGGGCACAAGGGCGATTTGATGTTCGTCCACTTCCGGCAGTCGTTTGACGAATTGAACCAGGCGGAACTGCGACTGGCGGGGTTGAAGCTGAATGACTACCTGGAACCGGCGACATCGTATCTTTCGATGATTGAGCTGGGGCTGTACGAATCCACCATCAAGACTTACAACGAACTGGCAGAGCGAGGCGTAGAGCCGCATTCGGAAGAATGGAAGCGCGCGATCAACGAAACCCTGGCGCGGCAGAAAGAAGCCATGCGGCCGCGTTTGTTTCCGGAGTTTCCCAAGCACCGCTATATCTGTTTTTATCCCATGGACCGGCGGCGCGGAGAAGATCAGAACTGGTACCGGCTGCCTATCGAAGAGCGGGCGCGGCAAATGAACGAGCACGGCTTGGTCGGACGGCACTATGCGGGCGAGGTCAAACAGATCATCACCGGTTCGATTGGGTTCGACGACTGGGAATGGGGCGTAGACCTGTTCGCCGATGATCCTCTGGTATTCAAGAAGCTGATCTACGAGATGCGCTTCGATGAAGTGAGCGCGGTGTATGCGCTGTTTGGCACCTTTTACGTGGGACTGCGCTGCTCCTGGTGCGAACTGGGCAGGCTGCTCAACGGACAAGTACCAAAATCCTAGATCGCAGAGAACGCTGAGGTTCCGGGGAGAGCGCAGAGAGAGGCACGTTTCCGCGATCTCTGCGCCTGGCTCAGCACGCTCTGCGATATATCTTTTGGGAATCTTTCAAACCGGAGAACTGATGGCAACACTTGGACTCATCGAGTACAAAGACGCGAGCCCGGAAGTGAAGGCAGTGTACGACGACATCATGGCCACGCGCAAAACGGACTGGATCAATAATTTCTGGAAGGCGATTGCGCACGATCCCGCCACGCTGAAACGGACGTGGGAAGACATCAAGCAGATCATGGCGCCGGGAGCGCTCGACCCGCTGACCAAAGAGATGATTTACGTTGCGGTCAGCGTGAGCAATCAATGCGGCTATTGCATTGCTTCGCATACCGCTTCAGCGCAGAAAAAGGGCATGACCGATGCAATGTTCAAGGAGTTGATGGCGGTAGTGGGCATGGCCAATGAGACCAACCGGCTGGTGGCTGGATACCAGGTGGAGATTGATGAGCAGTTCAGGAAGTAGTAGCTAGTAGCTGGGGCTGGTAGCTAGGAGTCGGCGCGGGATCAGGAAGTGGGAGTCGGGGGACACAGACTGGTATCCGACACCCGACGCCCCCCGCAGCTCTGGCCCGCTTAGGGCACGTAGGCCCACACCGTCCCGCCGTCCGGGCTGCCACTGCCGCCAAACGCCGTGGTTCCGTACAGGTCACCCTTGGCGTTGCGGAACACGTCGCCCTGGGGACTGTAGCCATCTGTCCTGGCAAAGCTGTGCAGCAGAGTGAGCGTTTTCTTGCTCAACTCCCACACGGTTCCGTAGTAGTTCGCGCCGCAGCCGGGCGTGTTGCCATACAGGTTTCCCTTCGAGTCCAGGGCCACACCACCGACCGGATAGCAGCCATCCGACGTGCCTTCCGCGAAGCTGTGCAGGATGGTTTCTTTGCCCTGCTTGCTCACCTTCCACACGGTCCCGTAGGAGTAGTCGCCGCACGCGTTGGCGGTCCCGTAGAAGTTGCCTTTCGTATCCACCGCCGGAGTGCCATGCGGCAAGCAGCCATCCCTGGCTCCCCCTTGGAAGCTGTGCAGCATAGTCAACTTCCTCTTCTTGGTCAGCTTGTACAGCACGCCGCAGCCATTATCGACCCCAGAGCAGTTGCTTGAGCCGCCGCCCGTGGCAGTCAGGCCATAGAAGTCGCCGGGCTTGTCCATGATCAGGTGTCCTTCGGAGGGGTAGGCGCCGTCCGACCGTCCGCCCGCGAAGCTGTGCAGGATGCTCTCTTTGCCAGCACTTGTCACCTCAAACACTGTCCCATAACCCGATGCGCCACAGTCTAGAGTAGTGCCATAGAGGTTGCCAGCTTTATCCATGACCAAGCCTTGCCAGGGATAGCAGCCGTCGGAAGTGCCCCCGGCAAAGCTGTACAGAATGGTCTCGTTCCCCGCCGTGTCGATCTTGAACACCGCGCCGTAGTCCGAAGAGCCTCCCATCCAGGTGGTCCCGTAAACATTACCCTCGCCGTCAAGGATGACTGCAGCCTCGGGGTAGGCTCCGTCTGGCTCATCGCTGAATGTGTGCAGCACAGTCTCAGTGCCGGCGCTGGTCACCTTGAAGACTACCCCGCAGCCGCCGTTGCAGCCAGACCCGCCACCTTCGACGGTGGTCCCATAAAGGTTACCGGCTTTGTCCTCAACAACGCCCGCACTAGGGCTTCCCCCGTCTGACCCGTCGGTGAAGTTGTAAAGTGTGGTGAAAGTTTGAGACTGTGCGGGAGCCGTCAACGCAAGCAAGATGAACAGCAGTGGACCCCACGCAGCAAGCGCATTGTCGAGTTGGCGATGAACGGAATCAAAAACTCCAGAAGGCGGTTTGGGCGGTTGCGGAGACGGTCTCATAAATCCCTCCCGTCAAGCGCAAGCATTATAACCGTGCCGGGCAAGGGTTTCCTGTGATGATGACCGAACACATTGTCGGGGCAATATGTTAGCCGGTCAATTTACGTACCAGGCCATAACACTCAAAATCCTTCGCCGAAAAGACCGGCCTGACAGCAGCGACCGCGTCCGGCGGCACGGTGTGCAAGATCAAGTCCTGGCCATCGGGCTGGCCTATCTGACTACCGACTCCTGACTACAGACTCCTGGTTCTCGCAAACCTGAACTCATGCTTCTTCATATCCACGCGGCGGCCGCGGAAGATTACGCCCTCGGATTGCAAGCGGAAGCGTTGTTCCAGCCCCGATTCACCGGTCAGTTTGATCTGTCCTCCGGCGCCCAGCACACGATGCCAAGGGAGTCCCACGGAACGGCGCAGAGCGCCGACCACTTGCCGTGCGGCGCCGGGATATCCGGCGGCGCGGGCAACAGCGCCGTAGGTAGAGACTCTTCCCCGAGGAATTTTACGGATCGCCGCGAGAATCCGCGCGTGCATCGTCATGGACGTGGGTGATCGGTCCGCCCGCGCCGGCATCGAGAACTACGCGGCCGCGCCCTTGCGGAACGATTGCGCGGCTTGCTCCTCGTTGTCGTAAATGTCGAAGATTGTTACCAGCTTGGTCACCTGCAGCAGGTCGCCGACACGTTGCGTAAGGTTGGCCAGCTTGATCGAGCCACCAGCATTGCGGGCAGTGGTGTAGAGAGCTACCAGGGTCCCCAACCCGCCGCTATCGATATAGTTGACGCCCGCCAGGTTGAGTACCAGCCGATTGTTCTCCGTGATCAGCTTCTTTACCGTGTCTCGAAGATGGGCGGATTCCTCTCCAAACACGATGCGGCCAGCACAATCCACGATTAGAATGCCATCCACGGTCCGCGTACTCAGTTTGAGTTGCATTCGGAGCCCTCCCGAGGCCGAATTAAGAGTCAACGTCAGAGGGTAACCCTTAACCACCCGATACGCAAGGGTTTCGTGCCCCTTCCCCCGCACCCCACTCCCAAGAATCTGCCCAACCCAGTCGGCGAAGCTACGACTGGGACGCAACCGGACATTTTAATTTGCTGCAAACAGGAGATCGTCCAATCGGTCTGTATCCCCGCGTCACTTTCCTGAACGCCAGACAGCGAGTCCAGCCGACCCCTGCGCGAGCCGACCCAGGCTGGCCCCTTCGACCGTGACAACATCCGATCCCTCTGTTTTGCCAGCAATGATCGGCCGATTCGGAATGGTTTCGTACGCGTAGCCAGTCAGGGTCGCGGTGATGCTACCAACCTTGGGAGAAACGTTGAACCGAGCCCAGCCGTAATGAACCTTCTTTCCGATGTAGAACTTCAAGCCAAGGCATCGCTGCTCGACGTTCACCCAACTTCCTTCCACAAACGTGCTTCCGCCTTCGGTCGCGATGGCGAACGCCATTACCTTCCCAGGGAAGTACTGCCTGTTGCCGCCAATCACGGCGCCGGGCTTGAGAGCTGACGCCCAGGGAAATCCCTGCACCGTTTGGAACCCTCTGGCGCCGTTACCCTTGGCAGGACTGGCCGAGAGCGTCCACCAGGCAGAATCCGTGTCACTGGCAGCCACGTCTTTTAAAGTGAAGTCGACGACCTTGTCGTGGTTGAGGTCCAGGTTGTAGCTTGTTCCCGTCTTGATGATGTGGTGCGCCGGCGTGTACACGATCTTGGCTTCGCTGGGCCGTGCTAAGGCCAGCACCCCGACTCCCGCCGCAGTCGCCGCTAAGGTATAGGACTCGAGAAGTCGACAGGTTGACTCGCTTAACTTGGACATCGTTCTCGGATAGGTAGCGCGGCTCATAGGCCCTCCTTCAAGTCGTTACTTGTGGACGCGTAAATCGTCGGTCCGGCGGGTTGCGTGCCTGGCAGACACCCGCTAGGGCGTGATCTCAAATACAACCCCGTCCTCCGCACTCCCTCCGATTTCCGTTGCCCCGTACAGGTTTCCACGCTTGTCAAACAGCAAGTCGGTATTGGGGAAGCCGCCGTCGCTGCCGGAGAAATTGTGAACTACACTGTATTTCCACCGGCCATGGGCTTCGGGAGTTAACTTGTAGACCAAGCCGCAGCCCCCGCCCTGGCAGTTGCCGCTTCCCTGAGTCCAGATGGTGCCGTACAGATTGCCGGACTTATCAAATGCGGGTCGTGTGGCAAAGGAGCCGGAAAACGAGCCGGTGCGGAAGTTGTAAACCACCTGAAAGTGCCAGCGGCCGCCGGATGGAGTCAGCTTGAACACAGTGCCAAACCTGAAAGCTCCATCCGCCATGGTTGTGCCGTACAAGTTCCCTTTGCCGTCAGGAACGATTTCACCCGGCTGGGCTCCATCACGCCCGGTGAAGGTATGCAACAGCTTCTCTTTCCACTTTCCTCCTGACTGCACCAACTGGAATACCGTGCCGCAGCCCAGGCCCTCGCAAGGGAAAGAACTCGACCCTCCGTAGGCCGTTGTGCCATAAAGAGTGCCGTCCTCTCCCCAGATCAACCCGGCCATGGAGGCATTGCCGTCGCCGCAAAGGGTCTGCGAGCAGAAATCGTGAAGCACGTCTTCCGACCATTGGCCTGTGCCCGGGCTCAACTGAAAAACTGCGCCTGCCCCCCAGCCGAATACCAGACGACAGCAGTTGCCGCTTGCGTAGTTGGTTCCATAGAGGTTCCCGGCGCTGTCAAAAATCAGCCCACCATTTGGGTCCCCTGCGCCCGCGCTACCCTGAAAGCTGTAGAGAACGCTCTCTGTCCAGCCGCCCGAATTGGGCGACAGTTCGAACGCCGTGCCACAGCCCAAGCCTAAGTTGGAGCAACCTCCCTGGCCATAGGTTCCGCCATTTTGAGTTGTGCCATACAGATTTCCTTTGGCATCGAAAATCATGCTGCCGTCTGGAGTAGCTCCATCCGTGCACTTGCTATCCGTGCAGAAAATGTAAAGTACGCTTTCGCTCCAACCACCTGTGCCGTGCGTCAGCTTGAAAACCGTGCCACAACCCGTATAGCCATAGCCGCAGTTCGTTTGCGTACCGCCGCCATTGGCCGTGGTGCCGTAGAGGTTTCCGTTCGCATCGAGGGTCAGCCCGCCACTCGGTGCGGCTCCGTCCGGGGTGCCCTGAAAGGCATAGAGCACTTTGAACTTGCTGGCCGCCCAGGAGCTGGGTACAACCATCAGAGCCAGCATGAAGGCCAGAGCAGCCACCCAAGGGGGCAGACTTGAAGGCACTGCAGAAGACTGCGAAGACGGTCTCATAAACTCCCTCCCGTCAAGCGCAACCATTGTAGCCCCATCTGGCAAGCCTACTGTGACAACTCGGTGAACATCGACGCAGCCCAGAACAATGGAGCCCGGGGAAGCAGCTCCAGTCCAGTCCCGGCAGATAGCCCGCCAGGCTGCGGAAATCACGTATAATCATCGTTCTACCCCATGAGCTACCAGGTTCTGGCGCGCAAGTACCGTCCACAAAAGTTCTCCGAAGTGATCGGGCAGGAGCATGTTACGCGCACCCTGAAGAACGCCATCGAACAGGGGCGCACGGCTCACGGATACATCTTCAGCGGGCACCGGGGAATCGGCAAGACCACGGTGGCGCGCATTCTGGCCATGGCGCTGAACTGCCGCTCGTCGGATAAGCCGGTGGCGGAGCCCTGCGGAATCTGTGATTCGTGCCTCGAGATTCGCGCCGGGAATTCGGTCGATGTGATTGAAATTGATGCTGCCACCAACCGCGGAATCGACGAAATCCGCGAACTGCGGGAGGCGGCACGCTACCGGCCAGCACGTGACCGGTTCAAGATCTATATTCTCGATGAAGCTCACCAAATTACGGATGCGGCCTTCAACGCCCTGCTGAAAACATTGGAGGAGCCACCGGGGCACGTAGTTTTTATGCTGGCGACTACGCAGCCGGAAGACATTCCTCAGACCATCCGCTCGCGTTGCCAGCACTTCAGCTTTCGCGCGGTGCGCTTTGAGGAAATTCTCGGTCAACTGAAAGATCTGGCCGGGCGGGAGAAAATCGAGGCCGACGAAGATGCGCTCGCTCTGCTGGCTGAAGCCGGCGACGGCTCGATGCGGGACGCGCTCTCCATTCTGGATCAGGCGATTGCCTCTTGCGGTGGCCGGCTGACCGCCGAGGCGGTCCGCCAGCTTGTGGGCGCCGCGCCCTCGGGCGTCCTGGAAGAAGTGATGCAGGCGGTGTCCCGGAGTTCGAGCGAAGAAGTTTTGCGGCTGGTGGACAAGCTGATCAGCGAGGGACACAGTCCAACTCACTTTGCGCGGCAGATGGTTCGCTTCTTGCGGAATACGGTGGTGGCGAAGGTCGCCGGGGGGGAATCTTCCCTGCTGCAGATTTCGAGCGATGAGCGGCAGCGGGTGGCGCGTGTCGCCGAACTGTTCAGCGAAGAAGATTTGGCGCGGCATCTGCAAATTATGTTGCGCACTCACGGGGAACTCGGTTACCGGCAGGAGCAGCGCTTTCATCTGGAGCTGGGCCTGCTGAAGATGACACATGCGCAGCGACTTTTGCCGATTGAACAGTTGTTGAGCGATGTAGCCGCGCCGAGTGGCGGCGGTTCGAGGCCGTCCAGCAAGCCTTCGGTGGTTCCTGATACGCGGAAAAACGAATCCCCTTCGGCAAACCGCTTCGGCCACGTTTCTCCGTTCGAAGCCGATTCGGCACGCAAGGGCGGTTCCAAAACCCGGCTGTCGGCTGAGGAGAGCTTGCCGCCAGGTCCCCGGGTCGCCGCTTCAGGATTGACAAGCACGCCCGTCGTGATGGGAGCGGCAGCCCCGGCGGCTGTGGCTGAGCCAGCGCCGGAAATTTCCGCAGAGCCGACGGAGAGCGTCCAACAAATACGGTCGGCGCGGCCCGGCGACTCGCCTGACGACGCTTTGCGTAACGCAGTGCTGGATGCCTTGACCGGTGGGGGGCATCGGATGCTGGTGTCCATGCTCGAAACCGGCGAGTGGCAGATTGAAGGCAACGAACTGGTGATCAAGGTGGCGTCGTCCGCCACGGTCATTGATATGTCTCTCGGGGCAGACGCAAAGCGGCTGGCCATCGCGACGGCCAGCGGAGTGGCGGGCCGGCCGCTCAAGTTGAAAGTCATCCCCGGTGGGGCGGCGCAGAGTGGAACCAACAACCGTCCGTCCTCGAATGGCGGTGGGCGCAGCCGCGCGGAGCAAGACCCGGTGGTCCGGCGCATGAAAGAGAAGTTTGGAGCGGAGATCAGGACGATTATTGATTACAAAGAAAAACGGTGACGCCGTCACCAGTCGGTGGTAGAACAGCAGGTCCCTCGACTTGTTTGCGGGGCGCAAGCACCCTGCAAACGACGCTCGGGATGACAAGTTTTCTCTTGGGGAATGTTCGGCGGTCAGAGAGGGTTAGCGATGGGCGGATTCAACCTGCAGGAAATGATGTCGCAGGCCAAGCGGCAATACGAAGTTCTCCAGAAGAAGCTGGAGGAGACCATCGTCGAAGGGTCTTCCGGCGGCGGCAGTGTCGTCGTCAAGATGGACGGCCGCAAGCAAGTGTTGAGCATCAAGATCGATCCTGAAGCGGTGAAGAGTGGCGACGTCGAGATGTTGCAGGATCTTGTGACGGCCGCAATGAACGGAGCGAGTCGAAAAGTGGATGAAGCCATGCAGTCCACCATGGGCGGGATGCTGGGTGGGCTGGGAATACCGGGATTGTGAGAATTAAGTGTCATCCTGAGCGAAAAGACTGCTTCGCGACGGCGAAGCAGTCATGCAGTCGAAGGATCCCTATCTGCTTGCGCTTAGATGACCGCCTAAAGGCGTTCTTGCAAGAGGAGGTAAGGGAAGAACTCCCTGAATCGTCGCCGCAGGAGTTGGGGCATGCGGGGTCCTTCGACTGCATTATCGTCCGCGTCGCGGACGACAATTTCGCTCAGGATGACGACTATAGCAAGTTACCCGATTACCAAATTACCCATGTCTAAATTTGCGGAGCCGATGGCACGGCTGATCGAGGAGCTGAAAAAACTGCCGGGGATTGGCAGCAAGACCGCGCAGCGGCTCGCGTTCCACATCCTGCGCTCCAGCGACGATGATGCCGAGGCGCTGGCTGCGGCCGTGCGCGACGTGAAGGCCAGCCTGCGGCTCTGCTCCATCTGCAACAACATTACAGACGTGGATCCATGCCTTTACTGCAGCAGCGTGACCCGCAACCAGCGCCTGGTTTGCGTGGTCGAAGAACCCACCAACATCGCAGCCATCGAGAAGACCAAGCACTTCAACGGCGTGTACCACGTGCTGCATGGCTCGATTTCGCCGCTGCACGGTATCGGCCCGGAACAATTGCGGATTTCCAACCTGATGCGGCGGGTAGATGACGGGCAGGTGGACGAAGTCATCCTAGCCACCAATCCCACGGTCGAGGGGGAAGCGACTGCTACCTATCTTTACGGGCAATTGCGACGCGCCGGACTCCGGGTGACGCGCATTGCGATGGGCATTCCCGTGGGCAGCGACATCGAATATTCCGACGAGATCACGATGCTGAAGTCGATCGAGGGGCGGCGGGAATTGTAGTCCGGTGTTCTTGTCGAGATTTCGCAGGCCTCCGGGGTGTGCAAATTGTGCAAGAAGTTTGCCTTGTGAAGACCCGTTCGCCGCGGCTCGATGTTCCAATAACAGGCCAACAACATTGTGTGTTATCAATACCTTACACCATATTCCACCGCCGAACGGATTACCCCGCGGTTTGGAACAATGCTTGCACTCTCAGGCATCCGTTCTGTCGGCCTCTTGATTTTTCAAGGCTGACCCGAGCGGTGCATTTCGGGAAACCGGTCTGGCTAACAATTGGGCTAGACGCACCTTCGGCGCCAGTTCGCGCCGCGCTGGGATGTAACCGCATCACAACTCGACGCTCCAAGGGACCGGGCTAACCAGCCCGGTTTTCTTTTTTCCCGGAGTGCCGGCTTCGCAGGGTAGAAGTGCGGTTTCAATGAGTTCAATCGCCTGGTTTCGTAAATTGAGTCTCCACCAACCGTCTCACAGAAAACCCTTGTCCACCGGGCTTATAATACGTGCGGCACGGCGGGGGGAGTTATGAAATCGTCACCAGGCCCGCCCATTGTCGCAGAGAGAAAATGTGCCGTTCCAGCAGGGAGGTATTTATGGTGAATCTGAATGGCCATCGCGGCCGGGTGGTGTGGTTCCTCGTGTGGGCAACTAGCGCGGTGCTGGCAGCGACAGAAATTGGCAGCCAGTTGGCCTCAGCGCAAAGTTTTAGTACCCTCTACTCATTTCCTGGTGGTGCACACGGCGCTTACCCTTATGCTGGCCTGATCAGCGATGGAAAGGGCACCCTCTACGGCACTACCAATGGCGGTGGCAGCTCACATCACGGCACGGTGTTCAGTCTTTCCGGAACTGGCAAAGAACGCGTTCTGTACAGTTTTGCCAAGCCGAGGGGCGGAGAGTACCCCTACGCGGTTCTTTTGGATTCCTCGGGCGATTTGTATGGCACCACACCGTTTGGCGGAATTTCAGGCAAGGGCGTGGTGTTCCGTGTGGATAAACAAGGCAGAGAGACGGTCCTGTACAGATTCGCCGGGAAAAACGACGGGAAGAACCCTTACAGCGGGATGGTGCGAGATTCGTCGGACGACTGGTACGGAACTACCTTATTTGGGGGTACAGTCGGCGGCGGGACGGTGTTCAAGATAGACAAAAGAGGTCAGGAGACGATTCTGCACAGCTTTGTTGGTTACAACGGGGATGGGGCAGAGCCGTACGCAGGCTTGATCCAGGATGCGCAAGGAAATATGTATGGCACCACCGCGTCAGGAGGCGGCGGCACATGCGTGGTCGAGTGTGGCACGGTGTTCAAGGTGGACACGAGCGGAACCGTAACCACTTTGTACAGCTTCAAAGGAGGAATGCTTTCTGACGGCCAGTATCCCTATGCCGGGGTGGTGCTGGATAGCTCCGGCGTGCTGTACGGCACTACTAATGAGGGCGGCAGCGCAGGCTACGGAACCGTATTCAAAGTTGATGCGCAAGGTAACGAGACGGTGCTGTCCAGCTTTGCCGGCGGAACCGACGGGGCCTATCCGTACGCCGGAGTAGTCCTGGACGGCGCCGGCAAGATTTATGGCACAACCGTCTATGGCGGCGCTTCCGGCTATGGGACGGTGTTTCGGGTCGATACCAGCGGCAAGGAGACGGTGCTACACAGCTTTGCGTACTCCGATGGCGCTTATCCTTACGGAACTCTCATCCGGGACGCGTCCGGCGCACTCTATGGGACTACCGAGCGGGGAGGCCGCTTCGGGTATGGGACAGTATTCAGGCTGAAGTAGTGTAGGCGAGAAACCAGGCGGCTGAGGAGAGGAGGCAAAGTGAAACGAGTTTCGATGGAGACTAAGAGAAAAAGAGCCTGGGGTTGGGCGACATCCTTGCTGGCGAGCGGCGCCTTGCTGTTCGCAGCGATCACGCCGCGAAGCGCCCAAGCGCAGACTTTCAAGGTACTGTATTCATTTCAGGGAATCCCCGATGGCGCAGGGCCCAGCGGGCTAATCCTGTACGCATCCGGCAAACTCTACGGCACCACCCAGGCTGGTGGTAAGACGACACCATGGCATTGCTCTTACTATGGTTGTGGAACAGTCTTTGCAGTTGACACAGCGGGCAAGGAAACTGTGCTGTATCGATTTAATGGGGCAAGGAAGGACGGAGACGGCCCCAACGCGGGTTTAGCTCGGGACGCAGCAGGTACGCTGTATGGCACCACCGTCGCCGGTGGTGCCTATGAGGGCGGCGCCATTTTCAAGCTCGATACCAGCGGAAAGGAAGTTCTACTGCACAGCTTTGGGGATGGCAACGACGGCAGTCTCATTTGGTCTCCCGTCGTTCGAGACAAGGCAGGTTCTCTTTATGGCACGACCTCTGCGGGGGGCCGCCCGCCATACAGTTTTGGAATCGTCTTCGAGCTGGATTCCTCCGGTTACGAGAATCTGCTGTACACCTTCACCGGCGGGGCTGACGGGGGACGTCCCGTGGCCCGATTGATCCGAGATAGCCAGAACAGCCTTTATGGTGTTACCTCCGCCGGGGGTAACACTCAAGCCTGTTCCCTTGGTTGCGGCGTTGTGTTCAAGCTGGACACGACAGGAAAAGAGACTGTGCTGTACACATTCAACAACGGGTCGGACGGCGCAGAGCCTAACAGCATAGTGCGAGACGCCACCGGCAACATTTATGGCACCACCGCGTATGGCGGCACTTGCGGCGGCGGGGTAGCTTTCAAGCTGGACACGAAGGGCAGATTCAAAGTGCTCCACTGTTTCGCGGGGGATCCCAAGGACGGATCTGGTCCGGGCGGGCTGATGCGGGATGCTCGGGGCCAGCTCTATGGAACCGCCACAACTGGGGGCGGAGGCGACTGTTACGACTATTACGGCGACAAAATTGGCTGTGGCGTTGTCTTTAAGCTTGATAAGAGCGGCAAGGAGCGCGTGCTGCACAGGTTTAAGGCCGGCAAGGACGGGACGTTTCCATACGGGTTGGCGGTCGATGAGCGCGGCAACTTTTACGGGACCACAGGTTCCGGTGGCGACACAAGCTGCAACGCGCCTTACGGCTGCGGAACCGTCTACAAGCTCTCAGTTCGATAGGACCGCACGCCCGGGCCAGTCTCGCCTGCGCTGCCGAGCCGTTTCACCAGCAATCCGGTCCGACGACCATCTACCACATGATTGGCGACTAGCCCGCGTCCCGAAAAGTCACCAAGTGGAACGATAGGCTTCACTTCTTCGGCTTCAAGTGACAGGCATTTTCGAACTGAGTGAGATTCAGGCCCGCCGGAGAGAACGTCGCGATGTTGTCTGGAGAATCCGGGCCTGGCAACTGGATCTTGAACGCGGTTGCGCCAGTCAGCCTGCGCACCGAATCCTTATCCATGTCCAGGAAACGGCCATTCCAATTCCAGCCGTGGTGATCAAGGTTGCTGTCGGCGCGAACTCGCACCTCCACCTGGGGGCGTCCCCAGAAGCTGGGATGGTCAGGGCGGACTCTGACGCCGGGAACAAAGTGGCCGAACACGTAGTTGCCGCTTTCACAGAAAATGTTGATCTTGGGATTCCGTTCGCTGTCCCGCAGAGGATTGTCGCCCTCCAGTTGGAAGCGAGCCCTTTTGACGTCGGTCATGGGGTCCTTGGAATCGAATTCAAGCCATTTCCCCCCCGCGCTAATGGGCGCGACTTTCTGTTCCGGAGGAGGCGCCTGGTTTCGCCCTGGCCGCCCCTGATTCCGCGACGGTGGTGGTGGCGGCTCCTGATCTTGAGACGGCGGATAGCCCTGATCCTGAGACTGCGGAGCGGCCTGATTCTGGGATGGCGGCGGGGGTGGCGTCTGGTCTTGCGCTAGCACGGGCGTCACCAAGCCGAGAAACAGACCAGCGGTGAGCAGTGTGTTCGCAGCGTTCATGAGCGTTACCTTCTTAAAAATGCCAGTGACTGATTGGCGTTGTCTTACCACGGTTCAATCTCCTCCAATTCCTTGTTTGCTTTGCGGCCTTTGCAGTCCCAAAACTTCTTACCGCAAAGTACGCGTAGGGCGCCAGGTGTTTCGCGCCGTCGTGCTTTCATATCCCTCATCTCTTTACTCTCTACTCGTGCACTGACTTCGAGTCGGCGCTGGGTTGTGTCTCCACAAAATAGTTCGACTCGCGTTCCGTCGGCAGAATGCCTTCTGGCAGCGCCCCGCGGTTGTATTCGGCCATACGGTTCTTCCATTTGAGGAAGTCGGTGATCGTCTGCGGCTCGATGCGAACTTCCACACGCCGAAGGCTGGCCAGCAATAAGTTCATCTCATACTGAAACCCCACTGCGGTGCGAAAGTTCTTCGCGGAGGCCCGGAGCCTTTCGACTTTCCGGTTGCGGTATTCGAGCAGCCCCCATCCCGGGGGTAGTTCTGCCGGGCAAAGCAGGCTAGGCGGAGTGAGATAAAAGCGTTCGCATCCCAGGCCAATTTCGGGCTTCTGGCGAAAGGACTTATCGCGGTCGGCGAGGAAATCCGCTCGCGAGATTTTGCACTCGACCAGAACCGAATGGCAGGCACGCTTCCAGCCGATGGCGTCGGGCATCTCGCCGCTCAGGCAAGCCTGCTCGGAAAGAATCACTCCACAGCGATAGGCGCGCAGCCATCCCACGGCTTTCTGAACCAGTTGGCCATGAGTCATGGTCTGAAACTACGCCAAACGATGCGGTCGACGGGAGTGACAGATGAGCTTCTAGCTCTCAGCCATCAGCTCTTAGCTCTAGGTGCGTAGGGGCGGGTGCCCTCACCCGCCCACCGGAACTCCGCCCTAACCCGCGGTTCTCGGTTGCCGGTTCCCAGTTCTCAGCTTTGCAATTCTTAACGGTTTCACCATAACCGGCCTGCGGTAGACGGCTTCCAGCAAATGCCGCGCGGCGGCGATTCCTTCCGCCAGACGATCGCGCGCAGAATAACCCTGGGCGACGATGGTGAGAACGCCATTCTGCTCGCTGACTGCGAGGCGCTGAATTCGTCCGTCGCGGGCGGTATCGAAAGCATTTGCCAAACGAAGAATTCCTGCCAGTTTCAAGATGTTCTGGCGCTGGCCGGGATATAAGCCAGCCAGTGTTTCTTGTCCACCACGAGGCAGCGCGCGGCGGTGATAACGGGCGACAATGCCCGCCAGACGCAACCGCTCAGCGCTGCAACCCAAGGGAGGCTTGAGCTTCTGGATAAGGCGGCAGGTGGCCTTGTGATGTTTCTTTTCTCCCTTGGAGCGTCCTACGTCGTGCAGCAACGCGGCTAGTTGCAGGATGGCGCGTTGCTCCCGATCTTTTTCGTGCAGCCCGCGCTCCTGCAACCCGTCGTAGAGCTGAAGCGTAAGACGCGTAACATGGAGAGAGTGGGTGAAATCGGGATCAAGAAATGAAGCCCACAGCTTGAGGCGGCTCAGCGCGGCGGCTTCGATCTGCTTCCCGGTGGGCAATTCGGCTCGCCACGCTTGCCATAGAGAAGTCCTACCCACCATCTTAGCCCGGTATTTCTCGATCCGCGAGCTTCTTTCTTTGATGATCCTGGAATGCCAGCGCGATCGCGCCTCCTCGTCAGGCAAAGCGTTGATCTGCAGAAGAGTTGCCCAGAGGACATCGAGATCGTGGACCTCGCCCAGCAGATCCTGCAATTCCTTAAGATCGTCGCTCCAGGCAGCATGCTGGACGGGCAGAAAGTTTTCCACGATGTAGCGAAATCGTTTCAGCCCAATGCGCAAGCGGTGAAACGCAGCTTGGGAACCGTTGCGCACTGCCCGCCGATGCAGTTCCTGGGCTTCGGTCCAACGCTCCAAGGCGAGATGCTTAAACAGCCCGCCCTTTGTACGCATTCTGATTGCCCGGCGAGGCAGCGCCGTGCTCCATCGTCTCCATTGCTTGTGATCGAACTCTTGCAGGGCTTTGGCGGCATCTTCCTTGAGCTGACCCTCACGACTGAGGAGAAACCGCAACAGCGTGGCGGTCACCGGATCGCCGGGATCGCCCAGGCGGCGCGCCCATTCCTCCATCACCTGCACATCACGCAGCTCTCCCAGGCGGGAGAATAGCTGTTTGCCCGCTTTTTTCATCTGCTTCCAGGAAGGATCGGGATCCATAGCCATGAGGCCGTCGGCCATAGAGCGGCATCGGCGCAAGGCGACGCGCAAATCGTGGACAGGATCGGGAGCGAAGTCAATGCTGGCGTGGTGGCATTCTTCCAGCACTTGTTGCATCCAGAAGGCGAGACCGGCCTTGTTGCTCGAGCCGGGGACCTTTGCGCGTGCTACCGTGGCAGGCATGTAGACGTTGTCATTATAGGATGACGAGGGCTTGCCAGCCTGTAGCATCGCAGGGGTAGTGGCTCAGTTTGATTTGCCATCCCGAGCAAGCGTTCTTTGCGCGGCGAGAGCCTGCCCTGAGCGCAGTCGAAGGGGATCTTGGCGAGCCGCGCGAAGGGTCGCGTTCTTTGCGACCCAACAATCGCGCGTTTGGCGCGCTTCCATCCCAAACTGAGCCACTACCCGGCGTCGAGCTAATTCCAGTGTTTGTAGTGATACCATACCTTCCGCAAATCGAACTGGACGTCGCGGCACAGATAAATCGTGGCGTTTTCCTCCGCCATACCAAAGCGATTATAGTGCTCGAGTCCCTGCCAGGTTGTGCAATTGTCCTGGACATCTTCACGACTGAACTGCAGAAAAATAAGATTCTGGTAGGCCTCCGTTGGTGGTCCCCAGTACCAGTAGGTCTGGTGACGGGAATATGCGTGGGGAAGGCCGTACTTCGGGCCGAACAGATTGATCGCTCCCGCCTCGCCGTAGTTGCCCGTGAGGATGCCGGTTCGGGCCCGGTCTTCGGCGGCGAGCGAGTTGTAGATTTCCGCGACTTGCGCCACCAGTTCCGGCCAGCCGAACTGATCGGCGAAATATTGCGGCAGAAGGCTTTCGTGGTGGACTTCCGCTTTGGGGGGCCGGATGCCGATCTCCTGGGAATAAGCGAGCCACCCGTCGGGCGACAAAAGTGGCAGCATCAGCGGAGCGATCACTATGCCACCTGCCGTGATAATGCCGAGTACCGCCGCTTTCGGCCACAGCCTGCCTTGCGTCAGGTTCCAGTCATTCAGCGCGCCTTCCCAGGCTACCGCGCCAGCCGCAATCACCATGGGATAAATCGGAGCGACATAGTAGTCCTTGCCGTGCAGAGCCATCATCATGAGGAAGAAAGCCAGGAATGTCCACCCGAGCACCCGGTACCTACTGCCTCTCCCGATAAGAAAATGCCACAAACCCGCGGCCCACACGGGAAAAAGATATGGTCCCATCGTGAGAATCTGTTGCTTGATGAATGGCAGCGGAGGCAGTTCAACATTCTTCCCGCTGACTCGGACGTTGTGCAGGTCCTCCAGCGTGGGGAAGTGATGGACGATTTGCCAGATGATATTGGGCGAAAAGATGAGCAACGCGATGGCTCCGCCGATCCAGACCCAGGGCCTGGCGAATTCCTTTCGCTGCTCCGTCAGAAGCAGGCCGACTACGACTGCCAATCCGAAGAACAGCGTAGAATGCTTGTTCATCAGCCCCAGACCAGCGAAAGCACCGAACCATATCCACAGCCGCGGATCTTGCGTCTGGATGATACGGATCAGCATATACACACAGGCCATCCAGAATAGCGGCTCGAACGCATTCATGGACATAAGGCCGTCCATAACCAGATAGATCGGGACGCAGAGTACGGAGAGACCCGCCAGGGCTTGGGCGAAGACATCCCCGCCCAAACGACACGCGATCAGCATGGTCAGCACGACCAGCACCGCCCCAGCCATGGCCGGGAACGTGCGCAGTACGTGCAACGAGCCGCCGAGCAACAAAGCAATGCGTGCGACCAAAGCAATCATGGGAGCGTGGTCGACGTAGCCCCAACTCAGATGCCGGCCGCATTCCAGGTAATACAACTCATCGCGGAAGTATCCGTAGCGGCCGCTGAGAAGCAGATGAATGAGGAGCTTCATTCCCGCTAAGGCCAGCGCCAGCCGAGCAGCAAAAACTGGAACCCCGGCGGAAATCCTGGAATCCGTGCCCAGTTTCGAAGAGGTGTCTCGGAGTTGGACGATCGGCGAGTTCATTCCGCTCTACATGCTCCGATAATCAGAATCATTAGGTATTGTCGCGGCTGGAGGCAGCATTTTCAAATGGTTGAACTCGGCGGGCGGGAAGGAGCTTCGGAACTGCGGGGCAGGTCCGACTTCTCGCCAAGCTATTACTTCCGTAACATGCAACTACTTACCCCTTGCATTACCCTTAAGCGGGAGTTTCAGGAGCCGCGTATTTCCACTGCCGCGACAACTCAGCGAGACAATCGAAACGCGTCCGCGCGCGCCTTCATTCACAGCTTGAATATCCTCGTCAAGTATGTGCGGCTCTACGGCTTTCAGCACAAACGCACCGAGGGGCAGTTCGAGAGCACATGGAAGGAATTGCAGGAGGGACTACCCAAGGAGCGGGAAGGCAATTTTTTGCTGGGAGTCTCCGAAAACCGGCTGCTCCTGGATGGCGTCGCCCTGGAAACAGGACAGGCGGAGCGCAGCTTCGCCCAACTTCTGAACGCGGCCGGCCTGGCGAGTATTCAATTCTCCAACAGCGTCACGATTGATGACTTTGCCAAGCTGGTGCGTGCCTTTGCCGTGGGGGGCTCGAAAGCCCAGGATATCGTCAAGCAGATCAAAGATACGCTCGGGGACAACAAACAGGCAACGATCCGGATCAATGAAGTGAAATTTGTTGCCGCGGACCCGGCCACCGGCGAAGTGGCGATTGCCGCACAAATTGCCGCTCAGACTCTTGGTCCCGAGTTCAAGGAATGGCTGAATGATCCGCAGAAATTGCTGCAGCTCATTGCGGCTGCGGAAGGCTCCCATGCCGGCGGAGGCGCGGGGGGCGCCCCCATTGGAAGTGTGCCTAACGTCCGCTCCAATACCAGCGAGCAGCCGGGGGGCTACAGTGCCTCCGGCGGTACAGCCTGGGCTGGCGGAGTTGTGCCGCTGCAGGAAGAAGAGGTGATTCAGGCCATCCGCCTGCTTACCCGTTTCGGAGAAGCCAGCACCGATCCCACTGCCAACCCCGGGGCGCTGCACACCGAACTCACCCAGGCGGACCCGAATACTAAGCTCAATTTGCAGCAATTGCTGGAGAGCCTGGCGGCCAGAACTCAGACGGAAAAGACTGACACCCCGCTTCTGATGAAGGCGGCTGAGCACATGGCCATTCGCTTCGCCATGGAGCGTTTCCAGAAGGGCGATGTGAAGGTGAACGCAGTGCACCAGATGCTGGAGCACATGAGCCGGCAGATGGACACCTTGCGCCGCATCCTGCGGACCCATGAAGACAAGATGAGCAAGGCGGGGATCGTGGTGGAATCCCATGCCGATATTCTGGACCGCATGTTCTGGGCGGAGGTGCCGGAGGCCGGCAAGAAGAGCGTGCTGCTCTCAAACGAGGCCCCGTGCGTTCCGCCGCGCAATATACGCCAGTTTGTAGAGCTTCTGTTGGAGCGCGGTGACAAGGAACCCGCGCGCGATATCCTGCAGAACTATGCCGGTTGCCTTACTGCCAAAGATGCTGAGCCGCGCCGTAAGACGGCCATCGGCCTAAGCCAGCTTGCCGACTTGTTTGCCACTCCCGGGATTGACTTGATCGGCGGCACCGTAAAGAAAGTGGGTGAGGCGCTGATCAAGGACGCCGATCCCGAGGTGCAGAGCCTGCTTAGTGCGGCCTTCGTGCGACTCAGTTCCGAGGCCAGTAATCGCAAGCAATTCGGCGCCTTGAATGATGTCTGCGGCGCCATCGAAGGCGTGGCCAAGCAACGGCCGGCCATGGCCAACGAACTGCGCCCACGAATTGGAGTGGAGAATCGTCTGCCAGAATTCATCGAAGAGGCCCTGCGGATGCCCAAAGTTCCGCAGGATCTTCTTTCGGTTCTGCGCCGCACTTCGGAAGCCGCTGTGGAGCATCTGGCCGACCGATTCTTCCGCTGCATGCGGCGGGAAGAGTGCGACCGGATGGTGGAATTGATGCAGGAACTTGGTCCCACGGGAATTCAGCAGATGCGAGAAATGCTGCGCGTGGGACAGGTCCGCCAGGCATCCTCGGTAGTGGGCCTCTTGAGCCGTCTGGATGTGCCGACATTGCTGGAGCTGCTGCCCGTGCGCCTGCGGGAATGGAACCGCTTTTACCACGATATCGTGGTGCGGCAGATTGCCTACGGCGCGGCTCACGATCGTGGACGCACTCTGCTGGAAATCCTGGAACATCTGGATCCTGTGGTCCTGCCGCAAGCGATCGATGAGATCGGCATGAGCGGTGACCGGACGACCGTCCCTCCGCTGATCGTGATGGCCGAATCCGGCGAGGCCCAGGGACGTTCCCAGCTCATCCAGATGAAGGCGGTCGAGTCGCTGGGAAGGCTGCGCGAACCGGAATCGATTGCCGTGCTGCGCAATTTGCTGGAAGCCAAGAAAATGTGGAAGTGGATCCATCATCGCGAGCTGCGGATTGTGGCGGCGCAAGCCCTGGCCAAGATCGATCCGCGTTATGCCAGCCAGGTGATGTCGGATAGCGGTCTGGTACCTGGCGAACTGGCGATTGCGCCCCTCGACGCGGCTCCCGCTTGCCCCTGGGTGCGGCAGCGGCGCTACGAGCGCATCATTTTGCGGCGAACCCTCTCCGCCTTTATCAGCAGTTCCTGGGGAAGATCTTCCATCTTGATTCGCGAGCTCAGCTTGGGCGGGGGCATGGGCACGAAGGAAGACAATCTGCGCGTAGGCTCGGAAGCCAACATTGACATCTCGGTGGGGGTGCGTCACATCCGCGGCCAAGTCCTGCTGCGGCGCGCACGGGTCAACGAAGTCGGTTTTGAGATCGTGAATACCGATCTGGAAAGCCGCTACCGCTTGCGCCAATTGTTGATGGAAACTGTGGAGCGGGTTCCGGATACAAAAGAAGCGGAGTGGAACGGCCAGAGAAAAGTGTAGCTCGATTCCCTTCTGAACGCGCACCCCAACAATCGCTGTCATCCCGAGCGGAGCGGCGGCTTCGCGAAGCGAAGCCGCCGCGCAGTCGAGGGATCCCTTGTCTGCTTGGCCCAAGCATGGACGCAGCAAGGCGTTCTCACGCTGCAATGAAACCGGAGACTCCCTGATGCGGCAACGGCACGACCTGGCACCGCTGGGCTCCTTCGACTACGTCGCCGTGCGCTAGGCCCACGGCAACTTCACTCAGGATGACAGGTACAATAGGCGGATCCTACTTCACCTTGGCGAAGATAATGACCAGGGTGTAGAGCGCCAGCGATTCGATTAGAGCCAGGCCCAGAATCAGCGCCAGCTGAATGCCAGGCCGAGCCGCAGGGTTCCGTGCCAGACCTTCAGCCGCAGCCGCCGTGGCTTTGCCTTGCGCCAAGGCGCAAATTCCCGAAGCAAAGGCCATGGAAAACCCTGCCGCAATGGCGACCCAGTTGACCGCGCTCGACGCCGCTGCTTCCCCGCCCTGCGCAAAAACAGGCACCGCGAAGCACAGCACAGCCATCGCCATGAAGATGTAACTCAGTGTTCGACGCATTGTTTCTCTCCTTGTGACTATGAATTACCGCCAGTGGGTGGTTGACGTCATCCCGTACAGACGCCCTCACGCTGTCGGAAACCAGTAACTACCAGTAGCCGGTAGTCAGGAGTCAGGATTTTCCCGAAGCTACTGACTCCTGACCGCTGACTCCTGACTCCTGCCCTTAATGCTCTTCCGCCACCGCTCCCGCCAGATACACGGTCGTGAGCAGAACGAAGATGTACGTTTGCAGCACCGATACGCCGATGTGCAGCCCCAGAAAAAGAATCGGTACCCCGATTGGAACCAGCGAGAAGAAAACCAGGGTCACCATATCTCCCGCAAACATGTTGGCATAAAGACGAATGGTGAGCGACAGCATGCGGGCAAAATGACTGATCAGTTCGATGGGCAACAGCAACCAGGACAACCACCAAACTGGACCGAGAAAGTGTTTCAGGTATGCGATGCCCGCGTGCTTGAATCCCTGCGTCTGGTAATAGACAAAGGCGCAGATCGCGCAGCCCAGGGGAACCACCGGTACGGCAGTAGGCGATTCGAACCCGGGAATCAAGCCGATGAGATTGCAGGTCAATATAAAGAAACCGAGAGCCATCAGGAAGGGCGTAAAGCCTTCGCTGTGGTGACCGATGATTTCATGGCTCTGGTTGACCACGAACCCATGTGCGCCTTCGAAGATGTGCTGCAGGGCACCCGGTTTATCCACCGAAAGCCGCGAGCGCACCAGAGCGAATAAGAGGATCAGAAATAGGAATACGAGAAGCTCCATGGCTACGGCATTGGTGACCGGCGCTTGCGGGTGTTTGGGTTCAATATGGAGCGCCCGCAGCATCCCGGCGACGGGACCCGCGAATACTTGGTTCAGAAACGCTGTAAACCAGAGTTGTTCGGGCATAAAAACAGCTTTAGCTCTTAGCTTCTGGCTCTTGCCTTCTAGCTCATGGCCCTTGGCTTCTAGTTCTCACCTTGAGCCGCACCAACAGAGTGATTTCGCAATCGCTCCGTTTGCATCGCGACTATCATCTTCCATCGCATTGTCATCTCGACCGGAGTTTCTCCTTCCGGCACGGAAGGAGAAACGCAGTGGAGAGACCTGCTGTTTCCAGTCGCATCGTAGCAACTGCGAAAATGCTCTAAACTCCGCGGATCAGCGCCGCGTAAACTTCGTACCCGGCCTCGCAGGCAATTCCCGCAACGGGCAAAAACAGGCCCGCAAACAGCCCATAAAGACTCGCGGGAGAAACACTGAATATAGCATAGGCAGCCACGGCCATCAAAAGGTAACGCAGCAGGAATCGAGCCACAATCCCGCCGCTGGATTGCCTGTGGCCGCTTTGCGTAGCGCGGTCTGCCAAGGCAGAGACTACCCGCTCCAGCCAATGAAAATTGAGGTAGGCGATGACGCACCCGCAGGCAAATCCAAGGGCGATCCGCCAGCCAAAGCGCAACCAGGCGGCAGCACTAAAGACCACAGCCAGCACGATCATGAAGCGGGGGATACGCGAAATCGCACCGGAATAAAATGACTCCGCCTGGGTTTCCGCATCCACGCTCATAGGTTCACCCACATGCAAGGCAGAATACAACGCGCGGAGCGTGTGAGGTAATTGAAAAACTACTTGCTATCCGACGAGGTCACCGTGCGAATCAGTTCGACGAAACCGGCCACGATCCCAAGAATCAATCCCGCGAGATAAAGCCACGTCGTGTGCAGCCAATGATCCAGCGCCAGGCCGAGCAGCCATCCAGCAACGGTTGCCGCTGGAAAGATGAACGCTAACTGGCTGTACTTTGCCAGTTGCACCCAGGGATTCTTCTTCGCGCCGGATTCGTCGTCATTCCGTGGCATGGCGTCTTGAGATATCAAGTTCTGCGAATCGTAGGTGATGGGATTTCGTCACGTGAGCCTCTGTCATTTCTTCCTATTTTGGGAAGCCCTTTGCTTTGTACATACATCTTCAAGCTAATTTCCCATTTCCTTGCCCCTAGACGAGCCTGCACGTTCTGCTGGACCCCAAAGGGTCATCCGGGGTGCAACTCTTCGCCTACGGGCCGCAGAACGCCAATGCAGGGCATTCTAGGCGACAGTCGGATAGCAGTTTCGCAGCTTCAGCCCGGCGCGAACCAATTTTCAACAACTTAGCTCAGAGTGAACCCATCCCGTGGCCACGCGAGGGCTAAGAAGGCAGGCGTTCCTCGGTGGCTAACGCCCCTGGGGTCAAGGAACACATATAGCCGTAGCGGCGCGCCTGAAGGCGCGCCCTTTCAAAGCAATCGCTCCGCCTACCCGTGCAGCGACCAGGTCACCAACTGGATAAACCGCTCGGGGAAGATGCCGATTCCAACCGTGGCCAAAGCGGTTACGCCCAGCGCCGCCCGCATGGCGAGGCTGATCGGCAGCCGCGACTTGTCCAGGGCTTCGCGCATGAACATGGCATTGGCGATGCGCATGTAGTAGTAGAGCCCGAATACGGCATAGAGCACCGCCAACGACGCCAGCACGTAATGGCCGCTTTCAATCAGGCTGAGGAAGATGAAGTATTTCCCGTAGAAGCCGGCCAGCGGCGGAATTCCTGCCAGTGACAACAGGAAGATCAGCATCATGACCGCCTCGGTGGGCGCGCGGAAGAAGAGGCCGGCAATATCGTCGATCTCGTCGCCGATCACGTCGCGTTGCCGCAGCGAGGTAACTACCGCAAAAGCGCCCAGGTTCATGAAGGTATAGACCAGCAGGTACAGCAGGATTCCCTTGATCCCGTCAAACAGCGCAGGATTGGAAGGTTCGACCGAAGCCGCCGCGACCAACCCGAGCAGCATATAGCCGACGTGGGCAATGGACGAATAGGCCAAAAGCCGTTTCAAATTGTTCTGGGTAAGCGCCGCCAGGTTCGCGCCGGTCATGGTCAAGATGGAGACGAAGATCAGCAGCGGGACGTAGTAGGTCCGTAGCGGGTAAAGTCCCCAAAGAAAAATGCGCAACAGCATCGCCCAAGCCGCCGCTTTCACCGCTACTGACATGAATCCGGTGACGTTGGTCGGTGCGCCCTCGTACGCATCCGGCGCCCATTGATGGAACGGGATTGCGGCGATCTTGAAGAAAAGGCCGGTCGCCGTCGCCAGCAAAGCCACAATGACTACGGCGTGATCGCCCGGATTCGGATGTTCGCGCAGAAACAAACTCAAGTGCGTGCTGATGTCGTGCAGGTTGGTGCTGCCACTGAGGCCGTAAAACAAAGACAGGCCGTAAGCGAAGATTCCGGAAGAGAACGCACCGAGCAAAAGATACTTTAGCGCAGCTTCATTGGAGCGGCGATCGCCGCGCAGGAATCCCACCAGCACGTAAGTGGAAATGGCCATGAGTTCCAGCCCGATGAAGGTGAGAACGATGTCAAAGCTCGAAGCCATGCACATCATGCCGACCACCGAAAAAAGGATCAGCGCGTAGAACTCACCGTGGTGCTCATGTTCGATCTCCAGATAACGCACTGACATCAGAATGGAAATGGCTGCACCGGCCAGAAACAGGTAGAAGAAATAAATCGAGAAGTGATCCAGCACCATGGAGCGCATGAACGCCCACTGGGGAACGCCCTGGCCGCCACGCATGAATTCAATCTGGGTCAGTTGAATCTTGAGCACTCCGACAGCAGAAAAAAGTATGCCCGTAAAGGCGGTGGCGGCGTTGATCCACTTCCACTCAGCCGGGATCATCAGGTCGATGAGCAGGATGCCCAGCGCGAATAGAGTGAGCAGGATGATGGGCAGCGACAGCAGATAGTCCGTGGCCGCGAAGTATTGTGCGCCCGGCACTATTTCGTCCCCTTTGCGTGCGCAGAAATAACAGGAACTGCCACCGCTGCGGTGTCGGGAGCCGGAACCTGATTCGCGGGTCGGGCTGACGCGTTGACGACACCGCTGATTCCCGGATAGCCGGGCCTGACCGTCAGCACAAGCTGGTTGACGGGTTGCTGCAGGATCTCAAAAAATGGCTTGGGATACAGCCCGATCCAGAAGGCCATCACCAGCAGCGGAGCGAAAGTCAGCACCTCGCGCGGTGTTAAGTCGTGCAGCTTTTCATTTTTCGGATTGGTCACTGTGCCAAAAAACACGCGCTGGTAGAGCCAGAGGAGGTAAGCGGCCGCCAGAATCACTCCCGGCACCGCCCATGCCGCCCACTTCCAGTTTTCCATGAACGTGCCTTGCAGGATGGTGAACTCGCCGACAAAACCGTTCAGCAGCGGCAGTCCCATCGAGGAAAGAAACATGATCATGGTGATCGTGGCATAGAGCGGCATCACGTTGGAGATGCCGCCGTATTCCGAAATCTCGCGCGTGTGCCGCCGCTCATACAAAATGCCGACGATCAAAAAGAGCGCGCCGGTCGAAATGCCGTGGTTGATCTGTTGCAGCACCGAACCGCTCAGCCCAAGCGGCGTCAGCGCAAATATCCCCAGCGTGCAGAAGCCAAGATGGCTCACGGAGGAGTAAGCCACGAGTTTCTTCATGTCCTTCTGCATCAGGGAAACCAGCGCGCCGTAGATGATCCCCACGATGGAAAGGAAAATCATCCAGAAGCGCACTTTGGGATGCATGACCACGTCTGGGAAAAAGGGCAAGGCAAAACGGACAAAGCCATACGTCCCCATTTTCAGCAGAACGCCGGCCAGGATGACGGAACCCGCAGTCGGCGCTTCCACGTGCGCATCGGGCAGCCAGGTGTGGAAGGGAAACATCGGCACCTTGATGGCGAAGGCCACGAAAAATGCAAAGAACAGCACAATGGCGAACGTGGCGCCGTAGGCGGGATCGTGGAAGATGTGCGGCGCGGTCTGGTAGAGCGCCTGAATGCTGAAGGTGTACGTGCCGGTCTGGTGGTAGTTGTAGAAATACAAGAACAGGACAGCCAGCAGCATCAGCACGGAGCCGAGCAGCGTATAGAGGAAGAACTTGATTGCGGCGTAAAGCTTCCGCGGACCGCCCCAAATCCCGATCAGCAAGTACATGGGCACCAGCATGGCTTCCCAGAAAACAAAGAACAGGAAGAAATCGAGGGCCATGAAGACGCCGAGCATGCCGGTCTGCAGCACCAGAAACCAGATGTAATATTCCTTCACCCGGTTCTCGATCGCGGTCCACGAGGAGAGGATCGAGACCCAGCCGAGCAACGTGGTCAGCATGATCAGCAGGAAGGAAATGCCGTCGATGCCCAGCACATAACCCGCGCCGATCGAGGGAATCCAGTTGTTGGCCGCGCCCTCGATGAACTTGAATCCGGGCTCGAAGCGCTGCGCCCAGAACCACGGCACCAGCGGCAATGAAACCAGGAGTCCGGCTAAAGCGAAAAGGTTCGCGATCCAACGGATAGCGTCCTTGTTGTCCTTCGGAACAAACAGGAGCAGGATCGCGCCGGCCAGCGGCGTGAATAAGATGATCGAGAGAATATGACTTTGCATGTTTAGTCCAGAGACGGTGTGGCGCGGGCATTCTTGCCCGCGCGCTCGTCATCGCCAGGCATAATAGGCGACAAATCCAACCAATCCAACTACCATCACCAACGCGTACCACTGCACCAATCCCCACTGCAGCAAGCGCATGGGATACGAAAGTATTCGCGACAGATTCGCAGTCCCGTTCACCAGCAGTCCATCAATAATCCACTTGTCCCACCAAACCGACAGCGTCCCCGCAAAGCGGGTCATCCATCCCGCCGCGTTGACCGTTCCGTCAATCACGTTCGCGTCGAACCACGACGACGCTTCGCCCATTCCCATCGCGCCAAGACGCACACCGCCGACTTTGCGGCGGCCGGTGAAGGCGTAGTCGTAAGCTTCGTCGACGTAGTACTTGTTGAGAAGCAGGTTGTAAACCGGCGGAGCGGAGGCGGCGATGGGTTCGACATAACCCTTGTCGGCCTCACGATACGCACGCCACGCCATGCCCCACCCAACCACGGCTGCGCCAACCGAGAGGAACATCAGTGCATACTCAATCGGACTTGTATGTTCCTCTTCCTTTTGTCCAGCGGCAAGCTGTGCCGCCTTCCCTTCCTCTTGGAAAACGGTTGCCTCCCGCGCAAATACCGGCTCCAAGAACTTCGCGAAACGATCGGAGCCGCCGAGACTGTGCGGCCAGCCCAACCAACCGGCGCAGATGGCACAGACGGCAAGGATCACCAGCGGCACGGTCATCGACCTGGGAGACTCGTGAATGTGATGTTCTACCTCATGGCTCATGCGCGGGCGGCCGTGGAAAGTCAGAAACATCAGCCGGAACATGTAGAAGGCGGTCATCAGTGCGGTGATGAATCCAATCAGCCAGAGCAGGCGGTAGGCGCCGCCTTCAGAAGACCACGCCTGCCACAGAATTTCATCCTTGGAGAAGAATCCTGCGAACGGCGGTATGCCGGCGATGGCGAAAGTCGCGATGAACATGGTCCAGTGCGTGATGGGAATGCGTTTATGCAAGTCGCCCATGTTGCGCGTGTCCTGCTCGCCGCTCATGGCGTGGATCACCGAACCGGAGCCAAGGAACAAGAGCGCTTTGAAGAACGCGTGCGTGAACACATGGAACACGCCAGCGGCAAATGCTCCCACCCCGAGGGCGAGAAACATGTAGCCAAGCTGGGAGACGGTCGAATAGGCCAGCACACGCTTGATGTCGTTTTGCACCAGGCCGATGGACGCGGCAAAGATGGCGGTGAGCGCGCCGATGATCGCAACTGTCTTCATCGACGTCGGCGCCAGAACGAACAAGGCATTCGAGCGCGCCACCATATACACTCCGGCCGTCACCATTGTGGCGGCGTGGATCAGCGCGGAAACCGGCGTTGGCCCTTCCATAGCGTCGGGCAGCCAGACGTAGAGTGGCAACTGCGCCGATTTCCCGCATGCACCTACAAACAAGAGCAATGTCGCTGCGGTAATAATCGGATCGCCGATGGCGAAGTGCCCGCTGCGGGCCAGGAGGTTGATGTCGGTGAATCGCAGCGATCCGAAATACCAGGCAATCGTGAACATGCCCAGCAGGAAGCCGGCGTCACCGATGCGGTTCACGATGAATGCCTTATTGGCGGCGTCACTGGCGGATTTGCGGTGGAAATAAAACCCGATCAGCAGATACGAGCACAGTCCCACGCCTTCCCAGCCCACAAACATCAGCGCGTAGTTGTTGCCCAGGATCAGCATGAGCATGGAAAACATGAAGAGGTTCATGTATCCAAAGAAGCGATAGTAGCCGCCTTCATGCCCCATGTAGCCGATGGAATAAATGTGGATCAACATGCCGACGCCGGTCACAAACAGCAGCCAGATGCTGGAAAGCGGATCGAGCAGGAAACCGGCATCCACGTGGAACGGGGCTGGAGTGCCGTCACGCGTAACGTAGTTCAATGTGCCCGCGTCGCGAGAGACGTAGCCCTCGTGAACGGTATCGCTTCCCAGCCAGGTGTAGAGAATAGTCTGATACGGCTTGCCCGGATTGTCGTGGGCATACCCGGTGTATTGCCAGACTGCGCCACACGCCCAAAGAAATGCCACCACAACCACACCGACGCAGACCGCGCTGACGGTGGACTTCTGCAGCTTGCGGCCAAAGAAAAACATCATCGCCGCGCCGAAGGCCGGCAGCAGCGGGATAAGCCAGATGTGGGAAAGAAAAAACATGTCGTTGGTCGTTCGCCGTTAGTCGTTGGCCTACTTTGTCATCCTGAGCGTAGCGAAGGATCTATGGATTTTCTCGACGCTTGCAACAATGCATAGATTCTTCGCTTCGCTCAGAATGACAGCGCCTTTTTCTACTACTCGCTACTAACTTCCAGCTGCCAGCTACCACTTAAGTAGATCCACCTCATCCACATTCACCGTCTCCTTGTTGCGGAAGAAGGCGATCAAAATTCCCAGGCCAACCGCTGCCTCAGCCGCGGCATCGGTGATCACGAAGATCGCAAATATCTGCCCGTGCAATCCCCACAGCCGTGAGAACGCCACCAGGTTCAGATTCACCGCATTCAGGATCAGCTCAATCGACATCAGGACAATGACCACGTTGCGGCGAGTCAACACCCCGATCACGCCCAGAACAAAGAGCGCCGCGGCGGTTACGAGATAGTGGAGTGTGGTTATTGGCGCCACCAGTGTTCCCTCAGGGGCTAAAGCCCCTTGTTTTTCGCACTTGATGGCACGGCTAAAGCCGTGCCCTTCCACAATTCAGCCGTTACCCAGTAGCTAGGGAAACCTAGCTACTAGCCCCTAGCTACTAACTACTAAATTCTCTTCTTCGCCATAACGACTGCACCGATAATCGCAACCAGCAGCAATAGCGAAGCGATCTCAAAGGCGAACATATATTGTCCGTAAAGCATCACGCCGATCTGCTGGGTATTGCTGTTCTCGGCCGGCTGCGCGATATGCTCAGGAAATAAATCTTTTCCTTTCACGTACACCAGCACGAACAGCACGCCCAGTGCCGCGGCGGCGAGAACCCCGATCAGCCATTGCTTGTTGAACTGCTCTTCTTTTTGCGAGCGCTCGATGTTCACCAGCATGATCACAAACAGGAACAGCACCATGATTCCGCCGGCATACAGAATGATCTGGACGCCGGCGACAAACGGCGCATAGAGCATCAGGTACAGCCCGGCTTGCGCCAGCAGGCCCAGAATCAACGCCAACGCAGAATGCACGGGATTCTTGCGCGTGATCACCAAGACGCCGCTGAGCACGGTCAGCCCGGACAAGAAGTAGAAGAAAAAGGTTGTCGCTACCGGCTGCATATCAGAGCAACACCCCCAGAATGGCCGTCAGGATGAGCACGCCGATCGCAATCGGCAGCAATACCTTCCATCCGACTTTCATAAGCTGATCGAAACGGTAGCGCGGCCACGTGGCCCGATACCATATGTAGAGATACATGAACACCGCGACTTTCGCGACAAACCAGAAAATATCCTGAATGCGGTCGCGCACCGGAGGAGCAAAAAGTATCAAACCAATCAGGCCCAGTACCGCGCCAAATCCCGCCAGGCCGAGAGTCTGAATCCGGAAATAGGGATGCTTCGGCATGCGCACGACCCCGACGAAGGCAATGACCGCCAAAGCTATGAAAATCGCTCCCGGAAACAGGGAGAACACCAGATCCCAGATCGCGCCGGTCAACGTATTTGGAAATGGCCGCATCCAGCCGCCCAGCCACAAAGTCACCGCGATGGATGAGACTGCGATCATCGCGGCATACTCGCCCAACATGAACAGCGACCAGCGCAAGCCGCTGTATTCCGTGTGGAAGCCGGCCGTCAGCTCGGATTCAGCCTCCGGCAAATCAAACGGCGCGCGATTCGTTTCCGCCACCATTGCGATGGCGAAAATGACAAATGCGATGAAGCCCAAAGGAAAAAACTTGAACAGGAACCAGATTTGCTGCTGTTGTTGCGCCTGGACGATGCCGATCATGCTCAGCGTTCCGGTGCCGGTCTTGTTCAAACTGGTCATCAGAACGGCGGACACCACGGCCATTCCCATGGCCACTTCGTAAGAGACCATCTGGGCGCTGGAGCGGAGCGCGCCAATCAGCGGATAATGCGAGTTCGATGCCCATCCCGCCATCACCACGCCTAAGACAGCCAGCGACGAAACGCCCAGCATAAACAGCACGCCGATATTCAGATCGGTAATGGCGTGTGTCGGACCGAAAGGCACAACAATGTACACAGAGAACGCGGCACAAAGAATGATCAGCGGTGCAATCCAGAAAACGAATTTATCCGCTTTGTCCGGGACGATGTCTTCTTTAGTGAACAGCTTGATGGCATCGGCAATCGGTTGCAGCAAGCCGTGCGGGCCGACCCGCATAGGACCGAGGCGGATCTGAAAATGCGCCAGCGCTTTCCGCTCCAGCCAGTTCATCGCCATAACTGCGACGGAGACTCCGCCAAAAACCACCAGAATGTAGACGAAAGCCCAGAAGACGTTGCCCGCCTGCCCTGGGGTCGTATTGCTGCTGAGGTAGGAAGTGATGTAATCGAGCATCAGCGGTCCACCTCACCCAGCACGATGTCGAGGGTACCAATCACCGCGATGACGTCTGCTACCAGTTGCCCACGCACCATGATGTCGAGCGCCTGCAGATTTACAAACGATGGCGGCCGCACACGAATGCGGTAGGGTTGCGTGGAGCCGTCGCTGACGATGAAATACCCTAGCTCTCCTTTGGGCGCTTCGATCGAGTGGTAAATCTCGCCCACCGGTGGCTTCATGACCTTCGGAACCTTGGCCATGATCGGCCCTTCGGGAATTCGATCGACCGCCTGCCGGATAATCCGCAACGACTGCCGCATTTCCTCCATGCGAACCAGATACCGGTCGTAAGTGTCGCCGTTCGTGCCGGTGGGAATCTCGAAATCAAATTCCGAGTAGGCGGCATAGGGCTGAGCTTTGCGCAGATCCCACTTCACCCCGCTGGCCCGCAGAACAGGTCCGGTCACGCCCAGCGCAATGCAGTCTTTTGCGGAGATCGTGCCCACGTTCTTCGTCCGGTCCAGCCAGATGCGGTTCGTGGTCAGCAATTCCTCATACTCTTCGATTTTCGGCGGAGCAAAATCGAGGAACTTTTTGACGTCGTCCTCGAAACCTTCGTAGGTCTCGTACAGACATCCGCCGATGCGGAAAGCGTGCGTCGTCAGGCGGGCGCCGCAATACTTCTCGAAAATCTTGAGAATTTCTTCCCGGTCGCGGAAGGTGTAGAAGAGCGGGGTCATGGCGCCGATATCGAGCGCATGCGTGCCCAACCAAAGCTGATGGCTAGCCAGCCGATTCAGTTCCGTGAGGATGACGCGAATATATTTGGCGCGCGGCGGCGCTTCCACATTGAGGAGTTTTTCCACCGCCTCGCAGTAGCCCAGACCATTCGAGACCGCCGCCACATAATCCATGCGGTCCACGTAAGGATTGAACATCGTATAGGTGCGGTGCTCTGCGATCTTCTCCACTCCGCGATGCAGATAGCCGATGACGCACTCCGTTCCCAGAACCTTCTCGCCATCCAGCTTGAGAATCACGCGCAGCACGCCGTGGGTGGCCGGATGCTGCGGGCCCATATTGATAATGAGTTCGTTGGTATCGAGAAAAGTCTTATCCGGTTCGCCGAGTTCAAGATGCGAGAGATAGGCCTTGGGATCGGTCGTCGTGGGCTCTGTCATTGGCCGCTCTCGATTCCCAGGTTGATCTGCACCCACTCCTGATCCTGCTGAATGATTCCATAATCTTTGCGCAGCGGGTAGCCTTTCCAGCCGTCGGGCAGCAAAATGCGTTTCAAATCGGGATGCCCGTCAAAGCGGATGCCGAACATGTCATAGACTTCGCGCTCCAGCCAGTTCGCCGTCGGCCAAATGGAAACCGAACTCGGCAGGGTCTCACCATCGGCGATCATGGTCTTCACGCGAATCCGTTCGTTGCGCGGGAAGGAATACAGAATCCAGATGACGTCGAACTGTCTTTCGCGATTCGGGTAGTGTAGCGCGGTCACATCCACGCAGTAATCGAACTGCTCCTGGTCGCGGAGAACCTGCAACACATCGGTGATAATCGAAGATTCCACCACCATGTAGTTCTGGCCGAGGTAGCTGCTGGCCTCGCGAATCCCCGTACCATGGCGGCCCTTGAGCTTGCTCACCATGGGAGAATCCCACGGAATGGTAGCGGGCCCGGCAGGCTTCGCGGGTGCGGCGTGAGTTGCGGGCGGAACAGGTTTTGGCGGAACCGGAGAAGCTGCAGGTTTTTCTATGGGAGCAGACTGAACTGTGCCGGGAATGGGCTTCTCCGCCGGCGGTTTCGGCTCTCCGCTCGGCGGAGGCGTAGGCGATTTGGTTTCCTCAGGCATCCCGCGAAAAGTCAAACCTCCGGCTCGGCAGACGGTTTGGAGGAACGTTAACTTTTAACAGCTTGGGAACGGCCCTGTCAACGACGAGCGTCCGCCTCAGTCTCAGCAAACTCGAAGATTCCTTAGAAACGACTGGTTGTCTCCGCGCACTTTGCGGCTGTTCTCAGCCGTCTCCGCGTTTTAAGATTTTGACGAGACTCGGCAAACACAAAGTTTTAGATCGCGGAGGTCGCGGAGAACCCCCGTGGAGTGCGCCGAGAAACCAGGCAGAGAGCAGACTGGGCCTGCGCCCGCTCACGTGGCGTCCCGTCACGCCCGGCGAGCCGCCGACTGGTGCGCCTCGATCAGGTCGCGGATGCGTTGCGCGTCGGCCTTGCGATGTCCGTGGCTGGCGATCGGATCGGTGCCTCCGGTCGATTCAATCACGATGTCAGACCACAAAATGCCCGTCGAAATCTTCACCGACGCCACTTGCATGATGGCAATGCTTTCCTCGGTGTTGCCAAACAGTCGTGGCTTGACCCGGCTGACTCTCTGCGGGCTGACCACAATCCGCGTCGGGAAAAACAAGTTCCCCCTGGTCCAGCGGCTGGCGATGAAGGTCTCTCCGGCGGCAGTGTCATTCGTCATGAGAGCGGCAGATTCCGTGACCTGGCCCTTTTTCTACGGTCTCAACACGAACCGCTGCTGGCTAAGTGCTAATTGCTAGATGCTGCTTCTCACACCCACTCGAGAGCCCCTTTTTTCCAGATCCAGATGTAACCCACGATCAGGACGGCCAGGAAGATCAGCATCTCGACCAAACCGAACACGCCCAGCGCCTTGAATTTCACCGCCCAGGGAAACAGGAAGATGGTCTCTACGTCGAAGACCACAAACAGGATGGCGATAATGTAGTAACGAACGGTGTAGCGTCCGCGAGAATTGTCATAGGGATCGATGCCACACTCGTAGGGCATCAGCTTGACGCGGTTGGGATTCTCCGGCCGCACCAGCTTGGCCAGCACCAGGGTGAGCGGGATCAGAATCGCGACGACAGCGACGAAGATGAAGAGTGGAACGTAGTTTTGGGGCATAGGACTCTAGCCTATTTCTCTGCGTGCTCGGAAATCCCGAAAAGCAATACTAACGCCGACTGGGATGGTCGGCAAGACGGCGACCCATTTTGGATTTTCCCCAGGCGGGGCTGCCTGGCCTGGTCACCCGCCTGCGCGAACTGCCGCGCTACTTACTGCAGTGGGTTAAGGAATCTCTGATTACTGACTTTGTCATTTCGAGCGTAGCAGAACCGCCCGTTTGCGGGCGATTCTGCAGAGTCGAGAAACCTGCTTTTGCTTTCCCCTGGGCCTATATCACACTTTTCTCACGGCACATACGACCACACCGTCCCGTAGCCATAGAAGCCGCCCGCGGAGGTGGCGCCGAACAGCTCACCCTTGTTAGTCCGCCACAGGTCGCTGTCGGGCTGTTGCCCATCTGAAGAGTTAAAGCTGTGCAGCAGAGTGAACGTGCCGCCCGCGCTCAACTCCCACAACGCTCCGTAGTAGCTACTGCCGCACCCTCCCCAAAGCGTCCCATACAGATTGCCCTTCGCGTCCCGAACCACACCACCGGCTTCGCAGCCGTCGGAAGGGCCAAAGTCGTGCAGAATGGTTTCCTTGCCTTTCTTGCTCACCTTCCATATGGTCCCATAGTTAAGGGAACCGCAGAGTTCGGTGGTCCCATAGAGGTTTCCGTTCTTGTCCAGCGCCACGGTCCCGGCGACCCCGCAAACCGTCCACCCGGTAGCTTGGAAGCTGTACAGCAAGCTCAGCTTTCCTTTCCTGCTCAGCTTGTACAGCGCTCCGACTTGGTTAGCGCCGCCGTCCCAGGTGAGGCCATAGAGGTTTCCCTTCGTGTCCATCGTCAGATGCCCCACCACCGGGGAGGAGCCGTCTGACGGGCTCCCAGCGAAGCTGTGCAGAATGCTGAAGTTGCCCGCACTATCGATCTTGAATATCGTCCCTTGCTTGGCAGAACCGCAAAGGGCGGTAGTGCCGTATAGGTTTCCGGCTTTATCTCTGAGCAGGCCTTGTTGTGGGGAGCAGCCGTCCGACCTTCCGCCGGCAAAGCTGTGCAGCACCGTCTCGTTCCCCGCGGTGTCGATCTTGAAGACGGTGCCATGATCACCCTTGGCGCCTCCATGGGATGTCGTCCCGTAGAGGTTGCCGTTGCCGTCACGAGTCAACGAATCTGCGGGGTATTGCCCGTCCCCGCTAGCCCCGAAGTTGTGCAGCACGGTTTTCTGGCCGAAGGTGTTCAGCTTGAAAACCACGCCGTACCCAAGGGTGCCGCCGAACATGGTGGTCCCATAAAGCTTGCCGGCTTTGTCCTGAACAACACCCGCGTACGGAAATTCCCCGTCCGAGCCGCTGGTAAACTGGTAAAGCGTGGTGAATGTCTGGGCTTGAGTGAGAGCCGCCAACCCCAGCACGACCAGGAATGTCACTACATACACTTTGTTGGTCACGATGAAAGCCTCCTTTGGTCGATTTGCGAGTTGCTCCGGGAAAGCTGGAGTCCGAGAGGCAGCGTCCAGCGCGGGTCAAACACTAATTGTAACCGAGGCGAAGGGAAGTCAAGGGTTCGTTTCTGAATTAGTTTCTGGTGTGAAAGATCTTGCGACACAGGCGCAACTTCGCGCAGGTTGCGACGCCTGTTTATAATCGCAGTTCATCTTTTGTGAACAAAGGAACCCATTGGCACTCGACGAAAACATCTACAAACTGCGACTGGAGAAGCTCAAGCAGATTGAAGCGTTGGGACAGCAGGTCTATCCGACCCAGTATGACTTCACTCATACCATCCCCACAATTCTTGCGGAGTACTCGGAAAAGTCGGCGGAGGAACTGCAGAACGCACGCATCGACGTGCGGGTCGCCGGCAGAATCATGGCCATCCGCCTCATGGGCAAGGCGGGGTTCGCCCACCTGCAGCAAGGCGGACAGAAGCTGCAAATCTACGTCAAGAAAGACGCGGTCGGCGAAAAAGGCTTCGAACTCTACAAACTGCTCGACCTGGGCGATCACATCGGGGTCAGCGGATACCTGTTCCGCACACGCACCGGCGAACTCACCGTGCACGTCGAAACGATCACCTTCCTATCCAAAGATCTGCTGCCCTTGCCCGAAAAGTGGCACGGCCTGACCGACGTGGAGCTTCGCTACCGCCAGCGCTACGTTGATCTGGTGATGAATCCCGAAGTGCGCGAAGTCTTTCTGAAACGCAGCAAGCTGGTGCAATCGATGCGGCGGTTTCTGGACGCGCAGGGCTTCGTCGAAGTCGAGACTCCAATGATGCAGCCGATCGCGGGCGGTGCCGTCGCCAAGCCGTTCGTTACGCACCACAACACGCTGGACATGGATCTCTACCTGCGCATCGCGCCCGAGCTTTATCTGAAGCGGCTCACTGTCGGGGGGTTTGACCGTGTGTACGAGATCAACCGCAATTTCCGCAACGAAGGCTTGGGCTGGCGCTGGAATCCCGAGTTCACCATGCTCGAGTTCTACCAGGCTTATACCGACTATCGCGGAGTTATGGACCTTACCCAGCAGTTGATCACGCAAGCTGCAATCGACGTGAACGGGACGACGAAATCGAAGTGGGGAGAACACGAACTCGACTGGGCAGAGTCAAATTGGCGACGCATGACCATGCGCGAAGCGATCATTCATTATTGGCCGGAGGCGGCAGGGGCGAAACCCGCCATGTCGGACTTCGCTTCGCACGATTCGGTGAAGGCGTTAGTTCACCGTTTCAATCACTTCATAAGGGCCGCGAAGAACGCGCTCCACGGAGTCACCACAACCCGCGTAGCCTACGACCCCAACGAACCTCCGGGCAAAACCATCGCGAATCTCTTTGAGGCAACGGCCGAGGAACAATTGATTCAGCCGACCATTATCTACGAGTTCCCTACCGCTGTCTCCCCGCTCTCCAAACAGAAAGCGGACGAGCCCGAGTGGACCGAGCGCTGGGAGATTTTCGCCGGGCAGATGGAGATTTCCAACGGCTTCAGCGAGCTGAACGATCCCGAGGACCAGCGCCGGCGCTTCGAGCAGCAGCTCAAAGAACGTGAGCGCGGCGACGAAGAGGCTCATCAGATGGACGAGGATTATATTCGCGCGCTCTCATACGGAATGCCTCCGGCGGGCGGCGTAGGCGTGGGCGTGGACCGGTTAGCCATGTTGCTGACCGACTCGCACACCATTCGTGATGTGATCCTGTTTCCGCTGTTGCGCCCGGAAAGAAGTTCAACCACAGAGGACACAGGGAACACGGAGGGGAAATAGACCTGTCATCCTGGGCTGCCTTCAAGCTGCGCAGGATCTAGGAACGGCGTCATCCTGAACCGGCTTCAGCCGGTGAAGGATCCCGCGCGGACGACGAGAATGCCCACGGCGAAGCATTGAACATCGCGCTCCACGCGAGATCCTTCGTGGCCAAGGTCACTCAGGATGACGTCCCCCGGTGAGAATTACCTTTTGCCCGCAAGTTTCGGATAGACGTCCCGCTTCTTTTCCCGGAGACTGGAATCAAATTCCCATGCGCTTCGACCTGGATTCCGCCACGCGCCGCCGTCTCGGTTATCGTCTCATTGACCAGATTGACAGCTTCTTCTCTTCCCTGCCCGACCGTCCGGTGCAGCTTCCCGCTGAACAGCGGACTTTCGGAGCGTTGAACGATCCTCTCCCCGAGGAGGGAGCCCCTCCCGATCAAGTTCTGGACGAAATCTTTCGCGAACTGGTGGACAAGGGCTTCCACGTACCCAGCGCCAACTATTTCGGGCTGATGAACCCTACTCCCACCTACATGGGGGTTCTGGCGGACGCGCTGGTGTCTGCTCTCAACCCGCAACTGGCGAGCGTCAAGCGTTCACAACTGGCGTCGAAGATTGAGCACGAAACCGTTCGCTGGATCGGAGAGCGAGTAGGCTGGCCCGGCGAATTTAACGGAACTTTCACCACCGGCGGCAACGAAGCTAATTTCAGCGGAATGGCACTGGCCTTGGCGGCAAAGTTCCCCAATGTTATCGAAGAGGGCGTGGCCTCCATTGGCGGGCAGCCGGTGCTCTATGCCTCCGACGAAGCCCATCACTCGATTGACAAGTCCGCGGGCCTGCTGGGCATCGGACGCACAGCCCTACGGCGCATTGCCGTGAACCAAGGCGTGCAGCTCGATCCACAAGTTTTGCAGCGAACCATCACAGCGGATGTTGCGGGCGGCAAGAAGCCCTTCTGCGTCGTAGCCACAGCCGGGACAACGAATTCCGGCGCCGTGGACGATCTTCTTACCATCGCAGAAATCTGCCGGCTCTACCAGCTATGGTTGCACGTGGACGGAGCTTACGGGGGCTCAGCCATCTTTTCCGATCGCCATCGCCACCTGCTGCGCGGCATAGAGCAGGCTGATTCCATCACCATTGACCCACACAAATGGATGGCGGTGCCGCTGGCCGCTGGCGTGATTCTCACCTGTCATCCCGAGCTGCTGGAGCGGGCTTTTGCCGTCGCGGCTCCGTATATGCCGAAGGCGACCGAAGTTAAAGGGATCGATAACTCACGCATCAGCGCCCAATGGACGCGGCGCATGAACTCGCTCAAACTTTGGTTGACGCTGCGAGTCCATGGCCGGAATGCGTACCAGGAACACATCGATCGCCAGCTCAACTTGGCACGGAGTTTTGTGGCGTGGGTGGACTCTTCCGAGCACTTCCAAATGGCTGCGCCGCAAGTGTTGCCAATTGTCGCGTTCCGGCTTAAGGCGGATAACTTCGGTGCGGAAGAACTGGCCGCCGCCCATGCCGGCGTGGTGGAAGAAGTCACGCGTGACGGCAGCCGCTGGATCTCGGAAACCAGAGTCAACGGCCGCAGCGTGCTGCGAATGATGGTAGTCAGCTATCTGACCGAGGAACGCCACCTGCACGCTTTGGAAAACGCCTTGACCGCGGCTGCCATAAAGATCGGGGTCGACCGCACGGTGGGGTAGCCAAGTTGATTCCGGGTATCCAGGAACGCACTAGGAATGGTGCACCAATCCGTCCTACGCTTGGCTTAGTTTCTAACTCCACCAACATGCGGCGCTATCGTAGTGTCCTTCATGGACGCTGGGTCGGTAGCGCTTTGCACTTTCTGCAGATTCTGGATCGTGGCTCAGTTTGATTTGTCATCCCGAGCCAGCGTTCTTTGCGCAGCGTGGGATCTGGGCGAGCCGCGCGATGTGTCGCGCACTCCGCGACACCATAATCGCGCGTTTGGCTCGCTTCCCTATCAAACGGACCCACTGCCGGACTCTGCCACAGCGGGACACCCTTCGCGGATTTGCCTTTTCAAAATTCAGGGCGTGACCGCCAGAACAGTTTCGCGTCATACTGGCATGGGGCAAGCTGCCCTAACCAGTTTCGATGAAGAAATGCCTCCTTCCGATTCTCCTCCTGGCGCTCCAGCTCCATGCCCAGAGCAATAGGGGAGAGCTGCGCCTGAAGGTAACGGACCCGGACGGGCTGGGCGTAAGAAGTTCCGTCGAACTGGTCAGCGAAGCCAACCAGTTCCAGGAAACGTTCGTCACCGACGAAGCCGGAACGCTGGCTGCCCAACGTCTTCCTTTCGGGCTGTATAGAATCGAAGTCCGGCGCGAGGGATTCGCACCCTTCTCGAACTCGCTTGAAATCCGCTCCGCCATCCCCGCCGAATACCATGTGACTCTCCGCATCGCCGCCATGAGTACGTCCGTGACTGTCCACGACGCAGGCACGCTGATCGATCCTCATCGCACCGGCGCCATCAACCAGATCGGGAAGGAAGCAATCGCGCATCGAACATCCTCTTTGCCCGGCCGTTCGACGGTGGACCTGGTAGATTCGCAGCCGGGCTGGCTCTATGAAGGCAATGCCGTGCTGCATCCGCGTGGGTCGGAATACCAGACCCAGTTCGTCGTGGATGGGGTTCCCCTCACCGACAACCGCTCGCCAAGTTTTGGCCCGGAAATTGAAGCGGACGATGTGGAGTCCGTCAGCGTCTACACCGCCGGGATTCCGGCCGAATACGGAAGAAAAATGGGTGGTGTGGTCGAGATGACCACCGATAAGGCTTCACAGCCCGGCTTCCACGGCACCATCGTCCTCGGCGGGGGCAGCTTCGATACCGCCGATGGCTACCTTCAAACCCAGTATGGATGGGGCAAGAACACGCTGGGAGTCAGTGCCGCAGGCGCTAGGACCAGCCGCTACCTGAATCCCCCGGTGGTCCAGAACTACACCAATACCGCGACCACGGGTGATTTCGGAATTCACTACGAACGGGACCTTACGCCCAGCGACCGCCTCGGCCTGATCCTGCGCCGCGCCCTGTCCCGGTTCCAAGTTCCCAATGAGATCGTGCAAGAGCAGGGCGGGCAAAGGCAGTACGGAAACAATTTCGAAACCGTGGGGATTCTGTCTTACGAGCACATCTTTACGCCCAACGTTCTGGGCGATTTTCGCGCGATGGTCAGAGATGATACCGGTAACCTGTCGTCGAACCCCGCATCCACCCCCATTCTCGCCTTTCAGGAGCGTGGTTTTCGCGAGGCTTACCTGAAGGGAACGGTTTCGGTTCATCAAGGCAGGCAAGAATGGAAAGCGGGATTCGAGGGGGACTTCACCCACATCAGCGAAGCCTTCCGGGACGCGATCACTGACCCGACGCAATTTGACCCGGGCACGCCCGCGACTTTTCAATTCTTCGGCACCCGACCGGACCTTGAGCAATCCGGGTTCGTCCAAGACCAGATTCGCATGGGGAAATGGACCGCCAGCCTGGGCCTGCGCTGGGATCACTATCAGTTGCTGGTGAATCAGAACGCGGTCAGCCCGCGCCTGGGAATTGCGCGCTATTTCCCCTCCGCCGATCTGGTGCTCCATGCCGCTTACGACCGAGTCTTCCAAACTCCGGCGTTCGAGAATATCCTGCTCTCCAGTTCCCCCCAGGTCGTTTCCCTCGATCCCGAGGTTCTGCGATTGCCGGTGCTGCCTTCGCATGGCAATTATTATGAGGTTGGGCTAACCAAGGGATTCCTCCAGAAGTTCAAGCTGGATGTGAATGGTTTCGATCGCGTGGTCAACAACTATGCCGACGATCAACAACTGCTCGATACCAGCGTCAGCTTCCCCATCGCCTTTCGCAACGCCAACATCTACGGAGCGGAAGGCAAGCTCGACCTCCCGCACTGGGGGCGCCTGTCGGGATTCATCTCCTATTCTTATATGGTGGGTACTGTCCATCTTCCGGTGACTGGCGGGCTCTTCCTCGGTGTGGACGCCACTCGGGCTCTCCGTCAGACGAATGGACGTTTTTTCGATTCTCAGGACCAGCGCAACACGCTACGGACACGCTTCCGCTATCAACTGACGCAGCGGGTGTGGGCGGCCCTGGGCGGCGAATACGGCTCCGGCCTTCCGGTGGAATTCGATGGCACCGTGCAACAGGCCATCGCCCAGTACGGCCAGCAAATCATCAATCGGGTGAATTTTGACCGCGGCCGCGTGCGACCTTCGCTCTCCATAGACGCCTCGGTGGGAGCCGACATCTACAAGAAAGAAAAAGTCAGTATGCGGCTGCAAGCCGATGCTGAAAACTTGAACAATCGTTTGAATCTTATTGATTTTGCAGGACTGTTCTCTGGCAATTCCGTAGCCCCGCCGCGCAGTTATGCGCTCCGTTTAACCACGAACTTCTAGCGGCTTGGCGAAAACAATCCCTTGCTGTCATCCCGAGCGCCGCGAGGGATCTGTAGTCCTTCACGATATAAGACGTGCTGCATGGCGTTCCCGCCGGTCGCACATAAAATCGGTTTCAACGGAGGGAACCCTATGACTGTACCCACACTGGTGAGTGCTTGTGCGGGAAACAGACAGTTTTCTAGTTCCCCGATTCAAATACAACTCCCATAACCGCGATTATCTGGCCGTAGTGCCAAAGACGGTGATTCTTGACGGCTTGTGGAAGGGATTCCCGCCCGCGATTCGGTCGGCATCGGTAAAGAAAGGCTGAAACGGGCTGGCTTAGTGCTATACTCCGGGACTGCTGTGAGGATTGGCTTTCGCTCCCCTCCCTTTTCCCCGGCTACATTTCCGAAGTGAGGTAACGATCTATGCGACGGAAACCCTGCTCCAAAATGATGGTGGTTTTGGCCACTCTAGCGATTGCTCTGGTTTTGGTGCCCAGCAGTTGGGCTGCCGACAAAGAAAAAGTGCTTTATAGCTTCAAAGGCGGCACAGATGGTACTACACCCGTCGGCACGCTGGCGGCGGACGTAGCAGGAAATCTGTATGGCGTTACCCTCAGTGGAGGTATGAACGGGACCGGCACGGCGTTCAAGCTGACCCGCTCAAGCAAGGTCTGGAAAGAGACCGTACTCCATACCTTCGGAAGTGGCAACGACGGAGCCAATCCCTACAATGTGATTCTTGACCGCGCAGGAAACGTTTACGGCACAACTGCCATCGGCGGGGGCGCGCAAAAGCTATGTTCAGAGGGATGCGGAACGGTGTTCGCACTAACGCGGAACGCGCGCGGCAAGTGGAGCGAAAGGATAATTCATCGGTTCAAACCGGGGCAAGGTGACGGTGCCGGCCCCTACGGAGTGTTGATACTGGACGCTTCAGGCAACATCTACGGGACTACTTCGCAGGGAGGCACCGGAAGTTGCAATGGCGGCTGCGGCACAGTGTTCGAGATGACGCCTCGTAAGGGCAACGAGTGGAGCGAGCGCGTCTTATATAGCTTTGCGGGCGGTGATGACGGGAGCTGGCCTTATGCGGGATTGCTTGTGGACGCGAAGGGCAACATGTATGGTACGACCGGTGAGGGGGGACAGTACGACAATGGCACGGTCTTCCAGATGGTCCTGTCTGGTAGAATCTGGACGAAGACGACACTCTACAGCTTTCGTGGTTATCCGAGTGACGGCGAAACACCAGGGGACAGCTCTTTGATTTTTGATAAGGCTGGCAATTTGTATGGCACTACGGCCTACGGGGGTACTCACGCCTGCGGTTGCTGTGGATGCGGAACAGTCTTCGAGTTGCACAGTTCAAACGGACAGTGGTCTGAGGGCGTACTGCACGACTTCACCGGCAGGAAGGATGATAGATACCCCTTTGGGCCGGTTTTCGACGGGGCTGGCCATCTGTATGGGACAACCTCCGGCCAGATAAATGGGCAGGCAGGGACGGTCTTCGAGCTAATTCCTTCCTCGGAAGAATGGAAGGAACAGGTAGTCTATGGTTTTCGGCGTGGCCGCGACGGGTATGCGCCGAGCGGAGGAGTCGTAAGGAGAGCAGGTGACCTGTATGGCGTAGCTGCGTTTGGCGGCGACCTGAATTGCGGAGAAGGATATGGGTGCGGGGTGATTTTCGAGGTTATACCCTAGTTTGTGTCGAACTGGTTCGCGCGGAATTGGGAGAGACGATTTCCGCCTCTCCCCGTCTTGGGCATTTTTCGGCTAGTTGCGGCGTGCTACGGGCAGAAGCCGTTGCCCTTGTAGCAATTGAATATTTGCGTCTGCCATTTGCAAGTAGTTTGGTTATTTTGCTCTCCCGGACACTGAGTTTGGGTGGTGTCGAAGTATTCCCCGGTGCCCCAGAATGTTACGTTATCGGGGTCAATGCTCACGCTGACGTATTCTCCCCAGATGTTGTCGGATGCGTCCGCGCCCGTCGCGCTAGCGGTCACTGCTGGTGTGCTCTCGGTCCCTAAAAGGTCAATCCTTGCCATGTAAGGACTGGGGTCGGTGGTCCCATTGCCAACACTGAACGTGTAGCCGATGTTTTGATTCTTGTCGATAGCATTACTCGGCATCCAGTAGAAGAGCGCAGGCGTACTTCCAACATCTTGGAAGTCCCCCTGATAGACGAGTGTGGGCGCCGTACTGGGGCTGACCGGGCCAGCGAGTGTGTAGTAACGCACTCCAGTGCGCTGGGTGGTATTGTCCTCCTGAATCGTCTGGGTGACCGCCATGTACTCGCATGAAGTGTACGAGACACGGCCCTCTGTGCAAGGACTGATGTTCTTCGACAATACTGCCTGCGTTTACGCGTGTTTTTCCGGAGAGGAACCGCTTCGCGGATGGCGGCGAGAATCCTCGGGACCGTTGTGCGGCCGTCCGGCAGCGGTAGAGTGCTTCACTCCCTTTTCCGACGACGGCGCTGATCCCAAGTTGAAGGCGTACAGCACGACTTCCACCCGGCTGGAGACTCCTAGTTTGTCGAAGACGCGGAAGAGATAATTTTTGACGGTGTGCTCGGTGAGCTTCAAGTGCCGGGCAATCTCCCGGTTCGACAAGCCATCGGCCACGCAGCGAACCACGTCCTGCTCACGTTTGGAGAGCACCGACAAGCCGCTGGCATCAGTCAGGCGCATCGGCATCGCCTCGGAAACCGCGTCGAGCAGGTAGCCGAGTTCGCGGCTGTTGGCCCACACCTGGCCCAGATGAGCCGAGTAAATACATTTGGCCAGAGATTTCAGGGATTCCGTGCGGCAGAATACGCCGCGGGCGCCGGCGCGAAACGCCTCCAGAACCGCGCTGCGTTTGGAACTGTCCAGCAGCATGACGACGCGAACCCCGGGGTGCGAGGTGCGCAGCTGGCGGGCTACCTGAAGCCCCAACTTGGGATTGTCCTGCAACATCGGGCTCAACAGGACTACGTCAGGCTTTTCGCTGTCTATGGCGGCCAGAATCGCAGCCTCGGTGGGTTCGGTTTCAATGATCTGGAAGCGCTTATCCCGCGCCAGGGCATCGGCCAGGAGTTGGCTCGTCATGCGCGTGCTGTCGGCAGCCAACACCCGAATGGGCTGTGTTACTTCCGGCGAAGAATCTGGAGCTGACATGGGACTTGCGGCAACAACCAAAACCCTCCTCACCGCCCTTTTCTCGCCCCCTGTGCCTCGATAGCAGACACACCGGGCCGCTGCCCTGCCGGGCGGTTCATACTTCACGGTAGCCTCCCGGTTTTGCGGGTGTAAACAGTACTTTCGTACCCAGAAGTACATGTATGACGGTTGGAGTTCCACTTCTCCTAACAAGCTGCGGCAAAAGTCCCGGTTGAGTTGATCTTGGGTGGCGCAGCGCTTCAGCATGTGCGATAACCGGCCTGTTGTTCGGAACTGGCTTTAGCCGCTGGGGTCAAAACGCAGGTTGGGAAAGGTTCTCTGGTCGCGGCGAGCCGGGGGACAAAAGCAGCCCGGCCGTGAGACTATGAATTCTTCGCGCTTTGGGCATGTCCGAAGGATTGCCGGCTGTCAGGGAACTGCGGGAATGGAGAAAACAGCTTGATCGTTCTCGTCGTCGGAGGTGCGGGATACATTGGCAGTCACGCCGCTCGAACCTTGCGAAGGTTGGGGCACGAGGCGGTGGTCTATGACAATCTGTCCACCGGGCATGCGTTTTTGGCCAAGGGATTCGAACTGATCGAAGGAGATATCGCTGACCCTGCGAAACTCTCCGCTGCCATACGCCGGGTGGATTCGGTCATGCACTTCGCCGCCCACGCCTACGTGGGAGAGTCCGTCGAGAACCCGCGCAAATACTTCCACAACAACGTGGAAAAAGGTCTCACGCTGCTGAATACCTGCGTGGATTGCGGCGTGCGTCGCATCATCTTCTCCTCCACGTGCGCCGTGTACGGGGTTCCAACTAAAATGCCGATCCCCGAGGATATTCCGCGTGAGCCCGTGAACCCTTATGGCGTGACCAAGTTGTTTCTTGAGCGGGCGCTCGAAGCTTATGACCGCGCTTATGGCCTGCGCTTTGCCAGCCTGCGCTATTTCAATGCCGCCGGCGCCGATGAAAGCGGAGAGATTGGCGAGCTGCACGATCCCGAACCCCATCTGATTCCCTTAGCGCTGGCCGCGGCGAGTGGGACAGGTCCGCAGTTGGAAATTTTCGGTGAGGATTATCCTACGCCCGATGGCACCTGCGTCCGGGACTACATTCACGTGAACGATCTCGCCGAAGCGCACGTGCTGGCCTTGCAGCATTTGGCCAACGGAGGAAGTTCGGTCGCCGTGAACCTCGGCACGGGACGAGGATGTTCGGTGAAAGAAGTGCTCAACGAAGTCGAGCAAGTAACGGGACGCCCTGTTCCCCGGCGTGTGGGACCGCGCCGGCCGGGCGATCCGCCCGAGTTGGTGGCGGATCCCAGAGCCGCCGAGAAGCTGCTTCACTGGAAAGCTACCCGCTCACTCAACAACATCGTTACCACCGCCTGGAATTGGATGCAAAGCCGGGGAGCGCGGTAGACAAAAGGAATGTTCACGTGGGGACAGCCGCCCCCAGTCTGCCTGAGCGCAGCCGAAGGAGCTGTCCCACGCGAGATTAGTCTCAATCTGATTCACTTCGAGCTAAGTTATTGAATCTTCGTTCGGGCTCCAGCCAGGATGCGGAATGACGGTCTGACCATCGCGTAGAATGCCATTTAATAGCATTTGCAGGCCCGTAGGACGACGAGCAGGTGCTCGGATGACGTTTGGGCCGTCCCGGCATCTGGGAACTCGCCAGAGGCCGATTGAGTGCAATGTTATCCCGTAGCTATAGCAGAAATTCCCGAATTGGAACAATGTTTCCTATCTTGACGTCGGTCACCCGCCCCACTGACATCTCAAACATCAGCCTCGGCATATTGTTCCTGGTGCCGACCGCGCAGGGGCAACCTTTGCCGCGCGGAGTAGGGTGAACCGCACTGCGATGGCTCGAAGTTTCGCCGAGTTCAAATGAAATCAGCAAGATTCCAATCGCTCAGGCGCTCGAGGAGTTTGGCCCGCGAGTTGCGCTTGAGCTCCGGTTCAGACTTGATTTGCGCCTCTAAAGTATTCCACCAATGCGCCGATGAGGAGTCTTGGCGGCAATCTTGAGTGGCCGCCGGACGACCATCGAACTAACACTTCTAGGAGAAACCTATTATGTCAGTAGCTGGAATTTACAGTACCACCCCTTCTCAAACGCTCTCCGCACAACAGTCAAGCCAACCTTCCTCAACTGGCATGACCTGGCAAGAGTACACGAAACAACGGCGAGTCGACGTGCAGGCGCTCAGCGCGGCGTTGAAAACAGGCGACCTGAACGCTGCCAAGCAGGCCTACAACACTCTGGTCACGCTAGGTAACACACTGCCCGGAGATAACGCCTTCGTTCGCTCGGATCGGGCTATGGATTTCAACGCCATCGGGGGAGCGCTGGACAATGGAAACATTGGCCAAGCTCAGACAGCCCTTACCACACTTCAGGATACCTTCAAGAGGGATTTTCCAGTGCAGAGCGGCCGTCCAACGCCAGCTGTCGTGACCAGCAAGGCCGCGCCAGCCGGGTCGAGCTCGGCGGGCGCAGTAAATGGCGTGAATACATTGGCCTGAAGCCACTCATTCGCCCAATAAAAAAGGCCCTCAGCGCTGAGGGCCTTTCATCACTACAAAAACGTTACCGCGGGTTGGTCAGATCACAATCCCAACCTTCAGCCGACGTGCGAAACCATGGAGGCGTCCGCATCGGAAGAGATTCCAGCCGAGTCCATGGTCACAACCGGATACTGCAGCCGCAGCAGGGTGCTGGCGGCGTACTGTTCGATGAAGCGAACTTGCTCCGGGGTCAGCTTTTCCTGCCAGCCGCCCATCTTGCCGGAGCGCACGAAGCGTCCGCCCGGTTGCACGCTCTTCTGAGGCCGCCGCACCACTTTGGAATAGTTTTCCTGCTTGTACAGATTGTCTTCTTTGTCGCGCATCTTCTGCACGCTGTTGTTGGCGACCGCTCTCTCCACCGCACTCGCGTCGACCGTCACGCCGAGGAAGTGCACGATCTTCAGGAACATTTCGACGCTATTTTTTCGCAAGTCTTCGTAACGGAGGAGCAGAAGATCGCCTCTGCCAGCCAGCGGCGAATCGATCCAGGACTGCACGTGGTTTGGCCATGTGCCGTGCCGCTTGCCGCGTCGGAGCATGTCGTCCAGATAAGCTTCAAACGTGGGGCGACCGATGCCCAGATTTTTCTCGAAAGCAAACTCTGAAAGTGCGACGTCGCGCACATCGCGGACCAGGTAGATGCCTTTCTTGTAGACCGGCCGGTAAGGCTCATGCGTGCCGATGAAGCGTCCGCCATCCGGGAATAGCGTCCAGCCGTGCCTTGCGTCGCTCAAGCCGCGCAATGCCGCATTGACGTCGTCGAAGCTCGAAGGCTTCCCGGTCAGAATCTCAAACAGGACGAAGCGCAACCAGGTGCTGCCGGAGCGCGGGTAGCTGCCAAGAATTATGTCGGAAGGCTTCAGACTCTGGTGGCGCCACCAGACTATCGGGTTTCGGACCCTGGTGGAAGTGATCCGATGACGAACCCGGCGAAAGAAAATGGCTGCCTTACTGGAAGACACCGCTGATTGTTCTGGATCGTGTGACATTGAAAACCTCAAGACTAGATTCGACGTGTAGGCGCGTACGGCGAGAACGGTTAGACCTCAGGGGCTAAACGAATCGGGCTGTTTCTGTGGGGATGAGTCTCCCGGTCACTTTGGGTACTTCGGGTTACGGCTCTGGAATCTGGTCCGTGGAAACAGCTACAGTCCAAGCGGCGAGTTGATTCGGGTCACGCGGGCGCTTGCCTTTGCCGATGGTCATAGGAAGTCTGGTTCTCAGCGGGTCACGAATCTCCATGACACAACGACGATGAAAATGATTATTCCGGCCAAATACGCCCAGCCTCGCCCTTTTTGGAGTTTTTCATGATCTATCATGAAGTACCTCGCCTAGACCATCATGCCACAGACGGGATGCTAAAGCGATCCTGTGAAAAACCAAACTGACTCACTACCGAAAATTTCACCTTGCTTGCATTAGGCAGGGTGATAGGTTCAGACTGAAGACTCCTACCCGGTGATTGGTTGCCCTCCGGGAGCCTTACGAGTGGAGGGCGGAAAAGAGATTTCCCATGAAGCTCATCGTCAGAGTACCGATTTTCATGTTCGTGACACTGCTGTTCTGCGAGCACTTGTTCGCTCAAACTCCCAATAACGGCAAATTCGTATTGCTTCCGGAGGTTCCGGTTGCCGTGGCCCTGAATGCACCGGTTGTGGCCAGCGGGACCGAGGCTTCGGATGTCGATGCAAGTCTCTACACGATCTTCAACAATTTTGGCAAAAAGCCGAACTGCTACGACAACGAGGGCTGGGTTGTCTCCGGGAAAGATTCTAGTCTTGGGTATTCCCAATATATCGCCATGAGGTTCACACCCAAAGCGGATGCAACCGTAACGGAACTCAAGCTGGCCCTATTCCGGACCACCGACAAGCCCGGAGGAGCGGTAATCAGCCTGAATGAAGACATGGGCAACCAGCCCGGTAATCCTCTCCACACCTGGGTGACCAGCAAGCTGGGAAACTCCGGGAAGCTGCCTTGTGTGTACACGATGGTGAAGAGCAAGCACGGTCTGCCCGTCAGGGAGGGCGCGCAATATTGGGTGGTTGCCGCCGCTACGGGGACCGAGATGGACGGATGGATTTTCACGTACAAGGGCACCACTGGGAACTTTGCCTACAACTATGACGACGAAGGCTGGAAGATCGAAAATTCCAATCTTTCCGTGTTTGCCGTGTTGGGTACCCGGTAGCCCGCCAGGGATCAGCTCGCAACTCGCGAGGGAACTCCACCAGCGATTCTCTGTAGGACGAAAAAGTCCGTGTCTTTATTGGGCGTTTAGCGGCACCCTTCGACTTCGCTCAAGGCAGGCTCCTGAAGCCTTCCCAAGAGCCCTTTGTAAGATAACTCGCAGTTGAAAGGTGCCGAAAGAAAGCAGGTCCCTCCACTACGCTTCGCTTCGGTCGGGATGACAAAAACGGCTCAAACGTAACCCAGGCCCGCCAGGCGGTCGTGGATGATCTTTTCACCCTCCGCGTCGGCGCCGTCCCCCGGAGTGCGTTTTTCCATGCCGGCGACGAGCGACCGTCCTTGCATGGATTCCGGAATTTCGTATCCCGCAAGATCTAACAAAGTGGGAGCGATGTCCAGCAGTTTAGCGCCTTCGTACTCGCCGTTGATCGGACAATTGGGCGCGGCCAGCACAAACATCCCGTACTGGGCGTGATTGCAGCCATCCGGACCGGTATCGTTTTCCTGCACGTAAATATTGGGGTAGCCGACAGTGCCGATCGAGCGCCAATCCAAGCCGCCGAAATGCACGATGAGATCAGGAGCCACGTTGCGCACAGTGTGGTAAATCTCTTTGGGCTTGAAGACCAGCGAGTTGAGCGGCTTGCCCTTGTCGTTGAGCATCGCCTCAAACTTCGCCTTGATCTGATTCTGGAAAGCGTCGTACTCGGCGGCTGGAATCACGCCTTGCGGTTCGCGTCCCTGCACGTTGAAAAACACTCGCGCGTAATAACCGCCTTCGCTCCAGACTTTGGTCTTGGCCCAGTTGACTTTGAGCTTGTTAAAAGGCGTGACTTCGGTCGGATACTCGTCCAGCACCAGCAGGCCTTCGTTGATCAGCCACTGATTCACGGCGATGCCGCCATCCAGACGCTGGGCACCGTGATCAGAGACGAGCAGCAAAACGGTTTCGCTGTCGAGCAACTCGATCACATTGCCAATCTGCTCATCGAGCCAGAGGTAGTAATCCGGGATTACGTTCTCATAAGGATTGCCAGGTTCGTACTGCACGTGCTGCTTGTCGAAGTAATTCCAGAAACCGTGATGCACGCGGTCCAGGCCGATGTCCACGTACTGGAAATAATCCCACTCCTGTTCGGTGAGCATCCACTTCACCACTTGCCACTGTTTGCGGCTCATGGCAAAGATTTCGTCGCGCAGCCAGTCTTTGCGGTCGGTGCGAAAGTTCTTGACATCGACGGGATATTCGCCGACCAGTTCCGTGATTTTCGCCTTGATGTTTGAGGGATAGGTGAAGTCATCTTTCTTCGTGTCGGGCGTCAGAAAGCAGCCGACGCTGATCCCGTTAATGCGCCGTGGCGGGAAATTCGGCGGCACGCCGATGACGATGGATTTTTTGCCCTCGCGCGCCAGGTGATCCCACATGGCATAGGACTTGATCGAATTGGAGTTGGCGAAGCCCAGCTTCTCGTAGGAATAATCCATGCGGTTGCGGAAGCCGTAGATGCCGAGCGAACCGGGATCCTGGCTGGTGCTCATGCACATCCACGCGGGAACTGTGATCGGGGGCACAACGCTTTGCAACCGGCCATAGAGGCCGGCGTCCATCAGGCGGCGAATATTGACCAGGCGCTCATCCCCGAAGATGACTTCGGGAGCGCAGCAATCTAATCCTAAAATGCAAATTTTCATGGCGGAATGATTTCAGGAGCTGGTTGAAAAATCCTATCCCATTGTCATGCCGAGCGCAGCGCGGGATCTGTAGTTCTTCAAGGTGCAAGGAAAACTGCAGATTCCTCGTCGCATGCGCTCCTCGGAATGACAAGGATTTAGGTTTTCGACAAGGCTCCTAGTCTACAGCAGAGACTTCCCTTCCATCGACGGATGATCGGCAACGCCTAAGTAGTTCAGGATCGTTGGCGCAAGATCGATAATTTGTGCGTGGTTGTGCGCCACGGCGCGGTTCATGAACAGTATACCGGGCACCGCATCCGGGTCAATGATGTGGTCGCCGCTCCAGCGCCGGTTGTTGTTCTCAAACAGCGAATTCGAAAAACCGCCGAGAGAACTCTGCCAGGATACGCGGAACCCGGAGTGAAAATTCACCAGCAGGTCGGGCGAATCCTTAACGTAGGCTCCGGAGTAGAGTTCTTCTTTACGCGAAACGCTGCGGACGGCGGGCTTTGCAGTTTCTTTGTCGGGAAATTCGGCGAGCCCCTGTTGGATAACCGTGCGGACTTTATCGGCTTCGCCAGTTCCCTCTTCGAGAATTCCGCTGCGCTCGCGGCCTTTGATGTTCAGATAAATCCCACCCAGGCCGACGGCGTAGGCGTAGGTTTTCGTCCAATCCACTTGAGTGCTGTCGGTCAGGCCTTCGTCCGGTTTCTTGCCGTCTTTGAGCGCGAGGAGGTTGTTCTGCCACAGCCAGGTGTTGGTATCGAACGCGCGCCGGAAGGTGTTGAAGCCGTGATCGGAAAGAACGATCAGCAGGGTGCTATCGTCAACTTTCTCCAGAACGCGGCCCAGCAGTGCGTCGCACTGACGATACAGTTCATCCACTTGCGGGCCGAAACTGGCGGCCAGATCCTGATTAAAGTTGGGATGATTCGGGTCAATAAAACGCCAGAACATGTGCTGCAGGCGGTCCGGAGTATCGAACACGGTGAACAACAAGCCTTCCGTGAAGCGGTCCAGTTCGTGCATCATCATGCGTTCACGTTCCTGGAAAACCAGTTCGCATTGCGCTTTGTAGGCCATCTCGTCGAAGCGGCCGTTGTTGTGGCCGGTGTGGTCTTCCGCCATACCCACGGTGGCGAACAATCCAATGCTCTCGGAAAGCGTTTTACCGTAATCGGCCGGGAAGGAAATCGGAAACAGGGGGGCCGCAGGATCGAAGTTCACCGGCGAGGCGTAAAATTCCACGTGCGGTTCGATTCGCCGGCAATAAAAACGCAGGAGGCCGGTTACCGACTGCAGCATGGACAACTTAAACTTGAGGCGTATCCAGGGGCTCCAACCGTTCTCCGGGGCTTCGATGGGCGGATTCGATCCGGCCGTGATGATGAGCTTGCGGGCGCCACGGTCCACGCGGACTTTGATTTCCGTGGTGATGTCTGAAATTGGATTGGTGCGGGGATTGCGCGGACCGATCGCGCGGGTGATGATCTCGGCTCCGCCGTCGAGGTAGATGACCTGTTCGTGTTCCTTGGGTTGAACGGTGCGGTCTTGGGTGTAGAAGGTTCCGGTGCCCTGGCTCCCGCGAATGTCAGGCACGCCGACGCCCGACAACATCTTGCCCAACAGGTTTTCTGCAGGAAAAGTGACCGGACAACGCAGCACGATGCTGGGAATACCGGCCCTGGTCAGATATTGCCAGAACGGTATGCCGTTCCGCTTATTCACCACACGCGGCGGAGCCAGAACGTTCTTAGGCCTTTCGAACCGGCTCAGCGCGATATCAGGGAGATAGGTTTGCGGGTCTCGACAAATGAAATCAAAGATTCCATGACCGCCAGGATTCGTTCCCGTAACAAAAGAGGACCACGCGACCGGAGTCTGGGCCGGGTAGGTCGTGCCCAAACGACCATAGTGGCCGGCACTGCGAATCTTCGCGAAATTCGGGAGTTCGTTGCGCTGGAGCAAACGCTCAACAATGGCCGGCTCGAGCCCATCCAGGCCAACAACAAGGACTTTTTTCTTCATCGATCAGTCCTGCCCGGAAGCGTCCTTCGGCGCTTTCTGTGGAGCACTGGAGGGATGAAGCTTGTTCGCAATCTTGCCGAAAAAAACCACGATCTTGTTCCAGAACATCAGGGCCAATCCGGCGATGGTGGCAAGACCGGAGGTCACGCCCATGATCTGGTCGGGACCACCGTACAATGCAAGCAATTCGAGTCTCATTGCGTTCTCCTTGGGAATTGTGAAATCGGTTTATCCAGGATTATTTGGGGATCCCGGCAATCTTGTTTTCGAGTGGAGGGTTTGAACCAGCCTTGGGATTATTGCCGTTCACCTGGTTCCACAACTGGGTTTCTTCACTGCTCATCACGGCCTTGCCCTGCGAACTATCCACCAGGTTCTGAGATTCGGCTCGATCCTCGGGATAGCGGTAGAGCTGCGCTGGGTCGGCTTGAGACACAATCAAGTGCCACTGCGGATCCGTGATGGACTTCAGCCAGCCTTTGTACGCCGGATATTGCGGCGGAATGAACAGATCCTGCGCCATCTCAGACAAGGGGTAAGGCCAGTCGGGACTGATGCCCGGCTGGTTCCACAACTGGGCAAGCGAAGGTACTGGAAAATCTTTCTGATTGGGCTCACCCAGCAGGTCGAGAATAGTTGCCGGCAGCGAGGCTGTACCGCTGATGGGCCGGTCGATCCGCATGCCGGAAGGAATGTGGCCGGGCCACCAATAGATCAGTGGAACCCAGGTCAGCTCGCGGTATAGCGAAGTACCGTGAGTAACTAGCCCATGTTCGCGGAACGACTCGCCGTGATCGGACGTGATCACGATGAGAGTGTCCTTATCTAACCCACGGCTGGCCAGCTCCGAAAACAGGGATGCAATCTGGTCGTCGATGTAGGAGATTCCTCCGTCGTAGCGGTCAACCTGCAACTGAAAGCAAGCCGGGCTGAGCCGCATCAACTGGTCGAACTCGGTTCCACGATGCAGCGGATTCAGGCGCTGGGCGAGCGTCGCCTCGCACTGAACTACTTGGGCGCGGTCCGCAAACTTGTCGCGATAGGGCTGCTCCGGAACATAAGGAGAGTGGATATCAAAATAGTTGATGAAAGCAAAAAACGGTTTCTCGTGGTCCCGGTCAATCCAGTGCAGGAGCGAGCGGTTGACATCGGCGGCCTTCTTGCGGCCGGGCAGTTCATCGAGCCCCAGAAGACCCCCAACATAGTCGTGAAAGACCAGCCGTCCCCAGAACGTGCGGTAGGTGGCGTCCGCCACGGAATAAAAGTAGTCTTCGAAGTGGAGAAATCCCCGGTCGAACCCAGCACGCCGGTTGAAGAAGTCTGTGTTGGCAGAGAAAGCTCCTGTCCGGTAGCCGCGGTCATCAAGCACCTGGGCCAACGTGGGATAGCTCTGATTCAGCGGCTGTTCCCGCAGGGGACCATGTTCATGAGGATAGCGCCCGGTGAGCAGAGACTGATGCGCGGGCAGGGTCCACGACGAGGTGGAAACCGCATCTTCAAAAAGCACGCCCTGCTGGGCAATCGCGTCCACATGTGGGCTGGTTGGACGTCCGTACCCATAACTGGACAGGTGGTCGGCACGCAACGTGTCGACCAGAATCACCAGAACATTGGGAGACGACTTGCTCGCGGCCGGCAGGTGGCTGGTCGCGATCTGTTCCCGCAGGCGGATCCCGCCTTCGACCGCAACGAGCAAAAACACGGTCGCCGCGATTCCCAATTTCACCACCCTGGGAGCGGCACTCAAAACCGTTTCGCTTTTCGGATACAGGCGGCCAGTGATGACTGTGCCGAAGCCTGTGGCCAGCACCAGCATAGCGATGGGGCCGACGCGACCGGTCAACCCTGCCCAGTCCACGATCGCCATAAAGGAAAAAAGAAAGAGGGCGACTCGCAGAGTCGGGATGCGAGGGAACAAACGGCCGATCGTCGCCAGCACTAACCCCAAAACCAGAAACAGGAGCAGATTAACGATCGGCGAAATCCAGAGGATTTCGACAGACACTCCTTCAGGAATCCGGGAATTGAGAACGAACCAGGGAAGACCGTGGAAGGCCCACAGCCCGAAACCTTCCACGACGCCTGTGATTATCCCGAAGCATGCCGCCAACAGCAACATCCGCCCAGTTGGCAGGCTCGGTGCGGGCTTATTCGGGGATGGGCTTGTGAACGTCATTGACTCGGTCTCGCGTCTATGCTTTTTGTCATCCTGACCGGCCTTCAGGCCGGGAAGGATCTATGTACTGGACCTTTGAAATGCATAGGTCGTTCGCTTCGCTCAGAGGCTGTGACTTTTTTTCTCGTATTTCAGGATGACCTGGCATTTCACGAATCACCGCATTTTCAACG
>Ga0209415_10000540_pt1 | contig 70562 bp, 56 predicted proteins | sample PeaSoiSIISIP2007_FD_187696 | JGI IMG/M metagenome (GOLD analysis project Ga0209415, IMG submission 187696) | Peat soil microbial communities from Weissenstadt, Germany - SII-SIP-2007 (SPAdes) (version 2) | ecosystem: Environmental > Terrestrial > Soil > Wetlands > Peat | place: Germany...
ACCAAGCTGTGGACGATGATTACGGCACAGCTCGAGTCGACTGGACGATTAATGACAAGGACAAGATAGACGCCGCTATGTACCGCGACTACTCCACCTGGGCCAAGCCCGGAACATTTGCCTTCGATACGACCGGGTACACATTGCCGAACATGTCCGTGGCCATCGAGGAAAACCACATCTTCAGCCCTGCTTTGGTCAATAGCGCCCGAATTGGATGGACCCAATCCATCGTCACCAACCCCGGGCTTTCGGTTTCGAATCCGGCAATGCTGGATAAATCGCTTGGAATTACGATGGCGCTGAACGCCCCGGGAGTCGGGGGCCAGGCTGGCGGCGGCACAGTCGGTGGCGTCACTGGCCCTGGAGGGTTTAGCCCGCAAGGAGGGTTCAGCGACTGGGTTCAAAACTATCAGTTTTTCGACGATCTCTCCCGCTCGGTGGGTAAACACACGCTGAAATTCGGCTTTCAATTCCTTAGGAATCACACTGATCTTGTAAATGGAAACGGAAACGGCAGTGTTGGATTTTTCGACCTCACTGGCTTCCTCCAGAATGAGCCCATAACAGTTCGCATGCCTACCATTCCACCCTGGACTGCGGGCAATACGAAACACTATAACCGCAACTCGGTTTTCGGCGGCTACGTCCAGGACGATTGGAAGTTCAAAGGCAATCTGACCATTAACGTGGGCTTACGTTACGAAATGTCCACGATTCCGGATGAGAAGAATGGAAAATATGTCCTACTCCCAACACTCTGGGCCGACCCAACCGGGTGTGTGGAGACGATCACTGGTCTTCCGAGCGGCTGTGGGGCCCTCCGGAATAAGGTCTTCGCTTCGAACCCAACGCTAAGGAACTTTGAGCCCAGGGTCGGTTTCGCATGGGATCCATTTAAGAATGGCAAGACTTCGGTTCGCGGAGGATTCGGGATGTTTGATGTTCTGCCCATGCCGTTCATGTTTGGGCTGAATGCCTTGCAAGCATCTCCGGCGGGAGCCGAGCTTGACCTGACTAACGCTGGCCAAGGTTCTTGCGTGACCCAGACCCTACCAGCGTGTCCCCTCCCCCAGGGTTCGTTCGCCCAGGGACTTGTCGCTGCCGCCGCCACTGCCGCACCTGGTGGCGCCTTGGCGAGCAATTCAGGCCGGTGGCAATACACCGACGCGAATCCCAAACGAAATTACGTCATGCAATACAACTTTAATATTCAGCGGCAAATCACGCCGAACACTTCGCTGACGGTTGCTTATGCTGGATCGAGGGCGCTCCACAATCCCTTCCAAACCGACACACTCAATACGTGCTTCCCGACGAAAACTTCGGCTGGTTGGCTGTTCCCCAACCAGTCTACCGAGCCAGGCGGCATTTGCCCTGCGGTCACAAGCCCCGCTCCGACCGGTATTGTTGCCGGCACAATGGTCAACCCGTTTATTAGCGGCCTGGAGCTGTCAACGGCATTCTTTGGCCAGGCTTGGTACAACTCTCTTCAGGTGAATTTTGCGAAGAAGATCAGCCACGGCTTCCAGTATGAGGTTTCCTTTACCTGGCAAAAGTCCTTTGACACCTCATCCGGAAGCTTCGCGGGTGACAACTTCTCGTCCGCCGCCACCGCGGCGACTCCCTGGTGGGATTTGAGCATAGTCAGGGGGCTGTCGGACTTCAATATCACCCGCAACCTGTCGGTGAACTGGTTGTACCAGATTCCAACACCCAAATCTTTCACCGGGCCCGCTGGACTGTTAGCAAAAGGGTGGGGCGTGGAAGGTTTGCTCGATCTGAGCGACGGCGCCCCGATATGGCCCTTGGCGGGCTTTAACTCAGACCCGTTGGGACAAAACAATACGGAGCCAATGGATATTCCAGACTTGGCCCCCGGGTGCACTCCCAAGAATGCCGTTCAGCCCGGAAACATTCAGTACCTCAAACCGTCATGCTTTATCTATCCCAAGGCGCCCAACATGCAATTTGCCCTTGCCAACTGTAACCAAACTCCTGCCTTCGGGCCGAACAACGCCCAAGGGACGTTGGCATCTTTTGGCCTTGACCCACTTACTTGTACCAACCTCCTGGGCCACCTTCCACGCAACGCGATCATTGGCCCGGGATTGTTCAACGTAGATATGTCCATTGTTAAGGACACCCACATCGCGAAGTTCGGTGAAACTTTTAATATCCAATTCCGTGCGGAGTTCTTCAACATCCTCAATCACACAAACTTCGCGCCGCCGAGCGACAATCTGGTTACATTTGACCCCAACTATGGTGACCAGCCGAGCTTCGGGCAGCTTGATCAAAACCCACAGGTCCCCATGAGGCAGATTCAGTTTGGGTTGAAAGTATCTTTCTAGTCGAAAGCTAACCTGCGGGTGGTTCGAGGAGGGGGGCCGGGACCGTCAAATTTCTGACAGCCCTGTTTCCCCTTCTTCACGCAATTGCGATTTCGTCTTTGGAATCCCAGCCAAAATGCACGAACCGACGGCGCACGGAGTAAATTGCCAAAGAAGTTGGGCGGCTCTGCCTTATGCCATTCTATCCAGTTCTTTTCGGAGGCTCCCATGAAAAATATTGCGCTGCTCGCTTTGTTGTTCATCTCACTGCCAGCCCGCGCACAGGACATGCCTGACGCGCAGAAACCTCCGAAGGCGCCGGAACTCACCTTTCACGTCGTGCCGGACTTCTTCAAGATTCCCAGCGACATGATCATGGCCGAAGCCGTGGGCGTGACCATCAATTCCAAGGGCCACATCTTCATCCTCAACCGCGGCAATCACCCCATTCTGGAGTTCGATCAGGAAGGCAACTTCATCGGTTCCTTCGGCGAAGGCTCGCCCCTGTTCCGCGTTCCCCACAGTATCCGGTTCGATGCGCATGATAATTTGTGGTACGTGGCTGCCGGCGACAATCTTGTTGTGAAGTTCGATCCGAAGCGAAAAGTCGAGCAAGCCCTGGGCCGGCGCGAGGGGGACATGGGATGGGTGTATATGACGCACGGAATCGAACGCGCCATTCCGGGTCCGTCAAGTTTCTACCAGCCGACGGATACAGTGGTCGGTCCAGACGGCGACACCTACGTCACCGACGGCTACGGAAACTCGCGCGTTGCGAAATTTACACCGGAAGGCAACCTCATCAAATATTGGGGCGACCGCGGCACCAAGCCCGGGCAATTCAACACGCCACACAATATCGTGATGGACGCTAACCAAACCCTGTACGTCGCCGATCGCCAGAACAGCCGCGTGCAAGTCTTCGACACCGACGGAAACTTCAAGCAGGAATGGAAAGTGGGAGCGCTGGCGTGGTCGCTGTGCATCACTCCGGGACCCAATCAGGTGATCTTTGTCGGCAGCGTCGGGCGCGTTTATAAGTATGACCTCAGTGGTAAACTTCTCGGCTCCTTCGGCAAGCTGGGTCGGCTGCCCGGATGGTTTGACTCAATCCACGCGCTCGCCTGTCCGGACGAGAAGACGCTCTATCTGGCAGAGGAGTTCAGCTACAGATTCGACAAAATAGTTCTGCAGTAAGAGTATTGCAGACAGGCGGGGAACTCATGAACCCATTTACTCGACGTGGATTGGTTACATTTTTTATTTTGTTCGTGCTGGCCTTCGCGACGACAGCGGCGCGCGCCGAAGTCACGCGAGTCGAAATCACAAGCCGGCAAGACGTGCTGAACGGCAAGGCCTTTGGTTCGGTCGGGGCTTACGAAAAGCTCTCCGGCAAGGTGTATTTCGCCGTCGACCCGAACAACCCGCGCAACAAAATCATTGCCGACCTCGACAAAGCGCCCCGCAACGCGCAGGGCAAAGTGGAATTTTCCGCCGACTTGTTCATTCTCAGGCCGAAGGATGGGGCGCGCGGAAATGGCGTCGCGCTTTTCGACGTGGTGAACCGCGGGCGAAAGGGTGTCCTCGGAGTGTTTAACCACGCCACCGGCTCGCTCGATCCTACTGCGGAAAACGATTTCGGAGATGGCTTGCTGATGCGCGAAGGCTACACCATCGTGGCCGTGGGCTGGGAATTTGACGTGCGCAAGGACAAGGAAAAAGATCTTATCGGCTTGACGGTCCCCATCGCCACCGACAAGGGCAAACCCATCACCGGCTGGGTCAGTCCGTGGTTTATTCCCAACAAGGCGTCGGCGTCCTACGAATTTACGGCCGAATACAATACCGCCGCTTATCCCCCGCTCGATCCCAAGAATCCCGATTACCGCCTGACGGTGCGTGAGGGCTGGGTTGCCATGCAGCATCTGATTCCTCGCGGCGATTGGCAGTTCGGGAAAATGGAAAATGGCCAGGTCATTTTCAATCCAGATTGGCTGACGGTGAAAGGTGGATTCAAGGCAGGCATGACTTACCAGCTCACCTACGAGAGTAAAGATCCTCCCGTCGCCGGGCTTGGCTTCGCCGCGATACGCGATATCGCCTCTGCGATCAAGAATAATTCCGACGCCATCGTTCACGTTCGCTATGTATACACGTACGGCGCTTCTCAAGTCGGGCGGTATCAGCGGCAACTGCTGTACGACGGTTTCACGACGGACGAGCAGGGTAGACAAGCCATTGATGCGCTCATGATTCACACCGGAGGAACGTCCTTCGGCAGCTTCAACGAGCGATTCGCGTTGCCAAACGAGTTAGGTTCCTTCACGCAGACAGTGTTCCCGATCCGGTATGAAGTCACGACTGATCCCGTGACCGGCAAAAGAGACGGTTTGAGCGCGCGAATTCCCGCCGGGCAGGATCCCAAGATATTTTTTGTCGATACCGGATCCGAATACTGGGACCGCGGCCGCGTCGCCGCCTTGCGGCACATTTCCATGGACGGCATCGAAGATTTGCCCGACCCGCCCACCGCTCGGGTTTTCATGCTCGCCGGAACCAAGCACAGCCCCGGCTCTTGGCCGCCCGCGGACAGCAGCCTGCAGCCGCTCAAGTCGAATCCCAATGATTATCGGTGGGCACAGCGTGCTCTGCTCGAGGCGCTCGACCAGTGGACGAGAAAAGGCGTGATGCCGCCGCCTAGCCGCCACCCGCAACTTTCGGACGGGACGCTGGTCGCTCAAACTGACATCAAATATCCCAATCTGCCGGCAGTGCAGTGGCCCTATCACGTACCGGGCGGATTTCGCGCGGACCTTCCGGGTGCTCTCTCGGTGCTTCCTTTCATCGTTCCCCAGGTGGACAGCGACGGCAACGATATAGGGGGCATTCGCCTGCCGGAACAGGCCGTGCCACTTGGAACGTACACGGATTGGGCCTTTCGCAGCGAGCAGGCGGGCGCGCCGAGCACTCTCGTCGCCATGGCGGGATCGTATATTCCGTTCGCGAAAACGCGCGCCGATCGGGACAAGAGCCACGACCCGCGCTTGTCTGTCGAAGAGCGTTACGGCACGCGCTCGGAATACATGCATCGCGTCGAAGCGGCCGCGGATCGACTGGTGCAGGAGCGCTTCCTACTTCAGGAAGATGTGAAACCGATCGTTGAGGCGGCAGGGCAACACTGGGACTGGACCATGGCGCCGACATCCATCAGCCAGAACCGCATGTGTTGCCTTTGAATTCAAGCGATGAGACTCTGTTCCAATCAAAACCCGTAGTTTCCTGCACCCTCCATAAAGATCCAGGATGTCCCAGCGTCATTTTCCAGCGCCGGGCCAGTTGGCGATAAAACGACTATGCCGCTAATCTGGGCGCTTCCCGTTGCATTGCTCGTCACGAGGATTCCCTGCATGACCGCGCCTGAATCTTGAATATTGCTGAGGGTAACGCCAGAGATTTGAAAAGGTCCCTGGAACAAAATCCCGGCGTCGATCGAATCCTGGATCAAGGTATCTTGAACGACGACGCCGCTAATCGGGGAATCAATAGCAACGATTTGAAATCCACCTTTCTCACCGGCCACAAAGGTGGCGCCTGCTCGAATGATAGTGTTTCGTTGCGCGGTGGTGGTACCTGTAAACGGGTAAGAGGCGAACTCTTCGCCGATCTCGATGCCCGCGCTGTCCACGGTGTCCGAGCACAAGTTGTCATGCATAGAATTGCTGTCGCCCCCAAAGAATGAGATGCAGCGTGCGCGCCAGTTCGTCTGCACGGTATTAAACCGGAAGGTATTGCCGGTGTTAGTGGGATGCCTCGCAACACCAGTAGAAACGGCACTCCACGACGCGAGCGCATCGTCGCCGGTATTGCGAAAATGAGATTGCTCGACGATCGAGTTGCTGGTGCCGCAGCAAAAATTGATCCCATCCGCGTACGTGTCACGAATGCGCACACCGTGGATTAGTAGGCCGTTCGTTGCGACCGTCGTTGACGACACGCCCTCCGCATCCACCCACCAGCCAACTTTTGTATGTTCGATCCAAACATTCTGCATCGTGGAACCGGTACCCGCCTGTCCGTGAAAGCCGTCGTCATACGGGTTGTTATCATTGCGGCTCACGATGTCCGCGAATACCGCAAAATCGGAAAATTGATTGTTATTGCCGGAAACCGCGAAATGGGCGCCCGGGCCGACGATCTGTGAATACCACATGCCCGCTCCTCGAATGGATACTCCGGATGTGACCAAAGGACCGGTATTGGTCTTGATATTGAAGATACCCGGGGGAATCCAGAGCACTTTGCCTTGCGATTGGGCCGCGCTAATGGCGGTCTGAATTGCGGCGCGGTCGTCGGTGCCGTCATTCGGGGCAGCCCCGAAATCCGCAATCGAAAGCGATCCTGCCGGTTGCGTCAGCGGGGCTGGAACTTCCTCGAAGTCCACCAAATCAATCACGTAGAATTCGGCAGTATCGGTTGCGTCTCTCTGCAATGCAATGGTCGAACCGGCGGGGATTTCGCCTATCAATGCGTGAACCTCGTCATAGAAATGGTGGGCCCCACCGTCGCTCGGATTTTTGTCCGATGAGTTGCTCTTCCCGCCGTAGACCCAGGTGTATCGCGAGGTTAGCTGGAGGCTCTGAGTCCGAATATTATTGATGTAGAGACCCAGCGTCGCGGAGATCCCGCCGCCAGAGGGCGCGTCGGGAATTGCGGAACGCACCACGATTGAATTCGTAGGATGTGCCGTGGTAAAGGAGACATACTGCCCCGTTGCGTTAAGCTGAACCGCGCGCCTTCCAGACGCCTCGGAGGCGAGGGTTCCAAACGTAGTGTCAGGACCGATGATGGTCCCATTTGTGTTTGCCGTTTCGGCTTCGTATTCCACAAACGGCAGAGTGGCCCCTGCACCGCCTACCGCCGGTGTTACCAATAGCGTGGCTGTGCCGCTGCTCGACCCGCCGGCTCCGGTGCAGTTCAGCACGAAGGTCGCGTTTCCAGCGGCGGTCAGCGTCTCGACTTGGGTGCCGCTCGTGGATTGCGAGCCAATCCATGAACCGCTGGCGGTGCACGCCGAGGAATTGGCGGAGGACCAAGTCAGGTTTGCGCTCTGCCCAATTGCAACGACCGCTGGATTAACGGATATTGCGACCACCGGTGCGGGACCCGGCGTGGGACTTGGCGTGGGATCCGGCACAGGCCCAATATCGCTTGCTCCAGCGCCACAGCCAAGCGAGGCGATTGTCAGCAGGTTGAAAACAATGAGGCAGGTGTAGCGTCTGGCCATTCGACACCAGCCCCCCTTCCGCAGCCGGAACTCAACGATCAAAAAAAAGAAGGAAAGCGCAAAGGTGTTTTCTCGATATGGCGGGCAACGACAAACAAGGGAATCGCCCTCATTGGCGAGAGGAGTGAAGCGATCTGCTAATGCATCGCACACGGGCAGGGAGTCCATCGGAGACCGGCGATTACAAGAGTTTCAAAAGAAAAATGCGGAATGAATGCTTGAAAGGAGAGATTTCCTACTCACTGAATGAGGTACGGATTTTGATCCAGTAGTCGCGGCTAGTCGACAAGACGCTGCTCCCGCGCTTGGCGCTCGTTTATGGGGAGCCTTCCACGACCGTTTGTAAACACTCGGGACCAAATCCATATGGACTTACCATCGCTGTGGAATAAATGCTGATCCCTAAGGAACATGTCGTCGCGAAGGGCTTTGGCTTTGCCGCTTCAGTTATTCGGACTCATAAGCTGACCCTGCGCAGGCAGGGTATGAGTCCCGCATGATTCTGCCAACTCGGCCCTCAGTTTAGGTTTCGTAATGATGATAGGGCGGTCTGCGTGCGGGTGCGGCGTCGCCGCTTCCCCATTGATGCTCCTCCAGATAACGACGTTATCCTCGGTATCTGGCCCAAAACCCAATTCCGAGTCATCGTAAGGAAGTGTGTCCGCATACCAGCGGGTGAACGCCGGAGAGGCATCCAGAACATCTCCATGAACTGGATTGTAATAGATAAGGTATAGCGGACCGTTGCCCCGGGAAAGAAAACTTTCCATTTCAATAGTCAGGTGAGAAAGGAGCTCTAAACCGAAGGGGTGATAGAGGAACAACGCAATTTTGCCCTCGGGAAGCGGAAATGTAATCGCATTACCTTCTACAACAGCAACTGGTGGACGCGCGGGAAAGCAGCGCCCAACTCTTGCCAAGTTTCGGCGGGCAATCCTGGCGAGACGTGAGGAAAGCTCGACTCCACGGATACTTCGAAATGGAAATTCGGTGGCCACGATCATCGCCCGGCCCTTGCCGCATCCGAGATCGACAAAGTGAAATTTGTCTGTTTCCCCCAGGGCCGCGATGGCACGGCGAATGATGCTGGGTTGAGAGCCCGTATAAGGGCAAATCTCGGATGCGGGCGTTTTGTCGGTTACGATCCTCTGCGCGGAAAGGACCCCGCTGGTATCGGTGCCGTACTGCCTGTCGAAAGGATGGGTGCGGTGCCAGGCGGGGAGTCTCGCGCCGAGGTACGGGATCATCTCAAGGCCGCGTCTCACCGAGGTGTAGTGCAAAGGCGCGGAAAGCAGCGGCTTAAAGCGATCTTTCATCCGTTGAGAGAATGCTTGGAATTTCTGATCTAGAACTTCGGCTCTCACGCTCCAGCCTTTCCCGTCCTTGACTCAAGTGAGACTGCGGGATCCAACGCGTCCGATGTGCGTATTTAACGTTCGGATCGGGTCAAGACATCAAAATGAATTGCTATCTACATTCCCAGAAGCGTATCGCCGAAGGCTAAATCGTGGTGGTGGCGTTGGAGGCCAGAAAAAGGTGGCCCTGCTACATAACCATTTTGCCGCTGCCGGGCATCAAGTCCAAAACACGCCAGAATTCCTCCATCTCAGGGGGATTGCCGAGAGAAACGCGGACGTACTTGGGCATCTCGGTGATGAGGGGACCAATTAGGATTCTGTTCTTCTTGAAATGATCCATCACTTGATCCATGGGACGCATGGGATCCAGCATGAAGAAGTTGGCGTGTGAATCGAGGGCGTGGAGAAAGCGCGCGTTGACCTGGTTCAAGAACTCCTGCCGATCATCGGCGTTGCGCTTGGCGGCCTGGCGTGCATATTCGGGATCGTCGAGGGCGGCGGCAGAGGCCCTCGCAGAAATCACGCTTATCCCGAAATGCAATTGGTGGGCGGAGATGCGGCGCGCGACCTCGGGCGCCGCAACTATGTATCCGACCCGCATCCCTGCTAGACCATACATCTTGGAAAAAGTCCGTGTCACCATCACTCGCGGATCGTCGATGGGCTGCTCCAAGAAAGAAGCGTAGCTCCCATTGGGGCCCACAAAGTCATGGTAAGCCTCATCGACCAGAACCATCGTATTGGCGGGAAGCCTTTGGACGAAAGTCTCAATATCCTTTCGCCGAGTCAAAGTGCCGGTGGGGTTATTCGGATTGCAAATATGGACCAGGCCGGTGGAATCGCCGGCACGGGCTAACATCGCCTCTAAATCGTGCTCGTACGTCCTGGTCACAGGAACATTGATGACTTCAACTCCAACGCTTCGCGCAAACCTGCCAAGCAGGGGGCATGTCGGCGCGGCTTGCACGAGCTTCTTGCCCGGTGCGAGGAACTCTGTTGCGACTAATCGCAAAATCTCCGAAGAACCACTTCCGAGAGCAATCTGCTCTGGCTTAACGCCGTGGAAAGCGGCAATCTTGCCGAGCAGGAAATCATACTCGGTCCGCGGATAACGATTGCAGAAGTTCGCGGCATCGCGAAGTACTGCCAATACCTTCTCGGATGGTCCATACGCATTTTCATTATGGTCTAGCAGGATGGAGCATTGCTGTGGACTTGCACACCGCATGGGCTGCGTGTCTCCAGCAAGCGACACGCCGATGAGAGACTTTGCACTGGACCCCAAGACGGCGGTTGCTCCAAAGGTTTGAAGAAGGCTTCTCCGTGAGACTCGCATATTCTCCTCTACTCCTTGTTTTCAAAAGTGACCATCGCTGCACTTGCTTACGAGTTTTACGACACTTCTGCGGCCCCGGGATCGTGGTTGGCGAGTGTGGTGCCTCGTCGAATAGCCTGCAAACTAATGCACAAGAAACAGGCCGGTTTATACGCCATGGGAGTAGCTAATTGATGGTGATCACCGAAGTCGCTATCGCGCTGTTGGCATAGTTCGGTGCCACAGCGATGGCATGGATGGTCTTTGTCGTGCTCACCCTAAAGGTACCCTTGTATATGGTGGAAGAGGTCGTCGGTGTATTGCCGTTCGTCGTGTAGTGAATCGTCGAGCCTGCGGTGCTATCGGTGATGGAAACTGTTTGCGTCCCGGTATACGTGCCCGTGGCGGGCTTGATTACAGGTGTCGCCACAACCGGCACTTGAATCGTGATCACCGAAGTGGCCACGGCGCTGTTGGCAAGGTTCGGCGCCGTAGCAATGGCATTCACGGTCGTTGTTTTAGTCACCTTAAACGGCGCCGTGTACTTGGTCGAAGCGGTCGTCGGCGTCGTGCCATTGATTGTGTAATAGATCGTCGACCCCGCAGTACCGTCGGTGATGGTGACAGTTTGAGCCGCCGGATACGTGCCCGTGGCTGGCGTGATCGCCGGTGTCGCTGTCTGTGATGCCGAGGGGACGTAGTAAGTCCAAGCCAGAAACTGTTGGAGTGCCGTTCCGCCACCGGTACTGCCGGTGAAACCTACATAGGCGGTGTTCCCCAACACGGTCGCGGGAATGTTGATCGGCCACGAAGTAGTGAAGGTTCCCGGTACCGTCAAATCCGTGACGGTCAATGTCAGAGTTGCGCCATCGTAGACAAAATGCGCCTCGAGGACATCGCCGCTGAGCAGATTGATCCCTCCACCAAAAGTTGTCGCTGGTACAGTGGGCGAGTCGCCGCTGACAAACAAGCCCGTGGTGTTGGGACCTTCTCCTTGGTCGTACAGATCGAACTTCACCCCTACGCTCGGGTACAGCCCGGCGAATCCCAAGCCGCCGGCGTTCGCGCCGAGGGCGGTGGCGCCAACGTTTTGGATAACGAACATGAAACCATTGGCCACCGGATTTGTTAACTGGAACGTGAAATCAGTAGTGAACATTCCCACGTTGACCGGAGTGCTCCAGAACGCACTCCCGTCCTCGAACGTCGTCGTTGTATCGGTAAGCTGAAGCCGGGTTCCAACCAACTTGGAATTTCCATTCAACTGAATCCCCGCCGCCGAGAACCCGGAACTGAAGTTAATCGGAGTGGTCCCGCTGGTCTGAATCGTGATCACCGAAGTGGCCATCGCGCTGGTGGTAGAATTCGGCGCCGTGGCGATGGCATTCACGGTTGTGGTTTTACTCACGTTGAACGTGCCCGTGTACTTGGTCGAAGAGGTCGTTGGCGTAGTGCCATCCGTTGTGAAATAAATCGTTGACCCCGCGGTGCCGTCGGTGATGGTAACCGTTTGCGCCGACGTATACGTGCCCGTGGCCGGATTGATCACCGGTGTCGCCGCCGGCGATGCCGTCGTGCCAGAGTTGAACGTCCAAGTAAGAATCTGTTGGAGTGCAGTGAGGCCGCCCGTGCTGCCGGTGAAACCGACATAGGCGGTGTTCCCAAGCACGGTGGCCGGAATGTTGATCGGCCATGAAGTGGTGAAGCTCGCTGGAACAGTCAAGTCCATGATGGTCATCGTCAGGGTTGTGCCGTTATAGACCATGTTCACATAGAAGAGATCTCCGCTAAGCAGATTAATCCCGCCACCAAACGTGGTCGCCGGGACGGTGGGCGAGTCGCCACTGGTAAACAATCCCGTTGTGTTGGGACCTTCCCCGGCTTCGTTGTACAGATCAAACTTCACACCCACACTCGGGTACAACCCGGCGAATCCCAAGCCGCCGGCGTTCGCGCCGAGGGCGGTCGTGCCAACGTTTTGAATGACGAACATGAAACCGTTGGCCTGCGGGTTCGTCAACTGAAAGGCGAAGTTGGTGGTGAACGATCCTATGCTGACCGGAGCGGTCCAGAACGCACTCCCATCCTCGTTTATCGTTGTTGTATCCGTAAGCTGAAGTCGAGTCCCAACCAAATGGGCATTCCCATTGAGTTGCATCCCCGCTGCCGAGAACCCGGAAGCCAAGTTTATCGCCGGGGTCCCACCGGGGGAAATTACTTCCAGCAAAAAGGTCGCGGTATGGGTTATCGGTCCGTTCGAAGCTGTGACCGCGACAGAATAGGCGCCTAATGCGACCAAAGCACTAGTCGAAATGGTCATTGTGGAGGAGCCGGAATTCGTGACAGCCGTAGGGCTGAATGCCGCAGTCGCGCCGGGTGGAAGCCCGCTCGCGCTAAGATTAACGTTGCCCGTGAACCCGCCGCCAGCGGTGACGGTGATTGTGGAAGTGGTGGCCGAGCCCGGTGTGACCGCATTCGAATTCGGGGAGACAGCAAGAGAGAAATCTGGAACCGTGATCGTCAGCGTGGGCGGATGGGGGTCCGTAAGCCCTAGATTGTCCGTCACGGTCAATTGAGCGCTATAGGTTCCAGGAGTGGGATACGTAACGACGGGATTGGCGAGAGTGCTGGAGCTCGGGTTGCCGCCATAGAATGACCAGTAATAGGAGCTGATCGTCCCGCCTGGATTGGGATCGGTGCCGCTGGCGGCGAAGGAGACAGATTTACCCGCAGCCACCATCACGTTGGAGGCGGGACTCGTGATCTTGCCGGTGGGAGACTGAGCCGTGGGATTCGCGGAAAATTGAACAAAGCTAGCCACGGAAGGAACTCCGGAGCTGTTCAAGATGAAAAGCATGTAATAACCAGGAGGCGCGATGTTGGCGTTTGGCGGGGCAGTGACGTTGAGGACGCCGGAACCGGAAGTGAAGGAGAGACCTACATAGCGCTGGTCGAAGTCAAACGCGTGAGTGGAGGAACCGTCGCGCATCAAGACGACTGAGGAAATGTTTGCCGCGTCCGGAGTCTGCACAGTAAAAGCGCCGCCCCAGCCGAGCTTGGATGTGGAGAGACTCGTGATCGTGGGACGAGTCGCGAGGCTGCCGTCTGCATTGAAAAGATAGGGCGGCGAATAGACTTCCATGTGCGGTTCATAATTGCCCTGGTTTGGGTTCCCTCCCGCAACCCACACCGTAGCGTCGGGCATGAGCAAGCTAACCGTGTGATACAGCCGCGCAAAAGCCTCCGTGCCGGCGGGGCTGAAGGTATTGGCATTTGGATCGTAGAGATCCGCATTCAAACTTGCCGTAGCGGCATTTTCGTCATTTACCGATCCGCCGAGGGCCAGCACCTTGCCATTCGGCAAAATTGTCGCGTCCATTTCGATGCGCGGCGCAGACATGTTTGGCCCATATACCCATTTGGGGTTGGCTGCTCCAAGGTCGATGATTTCTGTAGTGGCAGTCGCCGGCGTGGTGGTTGTGCCCCCACCAAGAATCATCACGCGCGGATCATAGTTGTTGCCCGGAGTGAGCGGCAGGAGGACTGACGAACCATAGAGCCGCATCGCATCGTAATTGGTGGTCGCGACGTTCAGGGTCCAGGTATTGGTGGAGGGATTGAAAAGATTGGAGCTGGGTCCCAGTCCAGAATAGAAGAGGTTGCCGTTCGGCAACACATGCATCCGTGGATACAAGGGAGGGGTCCACGGCGCAGCATATGCTGGGCTCCATCCTGAGCCCAAAGTGTAGAATTCGTAAGTCGAATTGGTGGGCCCGGTTTCGGTCAGCCCCGAAAAAACCATGACGCTGCCATTTGGGAGTGTCGTGACCGAAGGATACCACCGCCCGTGCGCCATAGCAGGCTGGTTCGTGAACGTGTTATTGACCGGATCGTATATGGACGCTTGCGAGCTCCCTAAGAATGCAGGAGTGTACGCAATGGTTCCTCCGGCAATGAGCACGCGCCCGTCCGGCAGAGTAATCATTCCGTTGCAGAACATATCAAAACCGACTGTCTGCACCGTCACGGTGCCGGCCAGAGGATTCCAAACGGCCGCCTGCAAATTCGGATTTCCCGGATCGTTTCCTGAACCCGAAACGACTAACACGTTGCCCGTGTTCAAAAGCGTGACGTGAATCGGGTTGATGGGCATGGTATAGGGTAACGTCTGCCATTGTCCTGTGGCATTTGCCTGCGCCATGACGGGAGGTGCGAACTGTGTGATGGCGCCGAGACACAAAACACAAACGAGCACAGGATTCCAAAGACGGTTCATTGCATGCTTCTGTTCCGCGCCCGAGGATGGGCAGACAGACATTCGTTTGACGAGCCACATATTTACCTGCTTTCTGATTGATCTTTTCTGGAAGATGAGGGTGTTCAAGACATCCCGCACAGGGTGACGCTTTGGAGTAGACCCCACAATTGGGAATCGCAAACCCATGAAATAGCTGCATTGAGCCTCGGAGAGACGAGGCTGCATGACGGAGATGAATTGCGCTGGTTGTCCGCGCGGTCCAAACTCGTCGTGCCTATGCCGTGTCTTCCCGGCTACTTCTACACTCGAGCGGGCATTTCGATCGAGTGCTCAATTGGCGTGAAGTCTTCATCGCGCGAGTCATGGCTAAAACGTGCGGATCGAAGCAGCACAGTCGCGCTAAGAATGAGATATACCAAGGCAGGAAAGGCGCGCCCCTCACCCCAATAGAGGTATCGGGGAATTTCGGTAAGAGTCAGGTAGACGACTGGGTATAAACACATGCCCAAAGGATGTTTACTGATGAATAAATAATATAGATGACCAGTTATCAGCCCCATAGCTGCCCAGTATGCTAGACCTCCCAGCACGCCAAAATCGACAACCGGAGAGAGCAATCCTCCCGGATTATTAAACTCAGGGTTGGCGCCAAACGCGAGCAGATCCATATAGCTTTTGTAATCCATATGTACCCAACTGAATAAATCCTTAACGAAGACATTCAACACTGGAAACTCCCAAAGAAAAGTAAAGCTAAAGTAAGGCGCACCGAGGGGGTGATGGAAGCTTGATAGCAGGTACGCCGTGTTGTTCACCGAGGTGACGTAGTATCCGACCAGGCGCCAGAAGCCAAACAGGAGCAAACTCGATTCCCTCGAACTATAGTAGATTGACCAGGAGCGGAAAGATTCGAAACAGGTGAACACCATGTAAATGATGGCGGCCCCCAGCACAGGGGCGATGCGTATCAAGGTGCGCAGCACGCGGCTGGGTTTCCAGGACGCCGGCTGCGCCAACCACAACACCAGGAACGGGATTGCGAGTTCAAGGAAGGCAAGTCGCTCGCTGTAGAGTAGACCGCGTACCAGTGCGAGCACTGCCAAGATCGCGAGTTTTCGCCGAACGATTTTCCACCCGCCACCAATCCCGATCATGCAGCCCAACACGACAGCCGCAATGCCGACCTGCGTCCAAGTTGTAATTCCGGGAACTGTCTCCAGGGGCTCCCTGAGTATATATATAGCAACATCACCTCCAATGAATATCGATCTCAAGAGCTCCAGTCCCAGGCCGCGCGCAAGCCCCAGACCAATCCAAATGGCATAGGCCATGACGCTAATCCAAAAACTGACGTTGAAAAGCAACAAAGTCTGAGAAAACGAAACCGTGCCGCGCCACTCAGATCTTGAGGAGTGGGCCGATTGTTTCGATAGAGCCAGCCACACACCCGCTGAGAATACGACAATTACCGCCGCCGTAAGGAGTAGGGTGAAACCGTTGAAATACCTAGGCGTTCCCCAAAGCTCGAGGTAGGTCCCAGGTTGAGCCAGAAACGCAGCGACCCCCGTTAGGCCGTTTAGCCCGACAAAGACCGGGACCGGATGCAACCACCAGGGTATTTCGTCCTGAGAAAAATCGTGGCGAGCATTTTGTCTCATCAACACTCCTCCGGATCTGGACGCACTTCCCTAGTGCGACGGGCTAAGAAAGTGCCGGACCATAGATTCGTAGATCGCCACACTGCCCAAACCATATTCGTGCAGACATAAAGTTCTGACAACAAAACGGATGTCGCCATTCCCATGGCGCCGAGACGTGGAGCTAATAGACACGACAGAATCAAATTCAGACACCCGCCTCCGATGATCACGCGGTTCACATCCCGATCGCGACCGAGGGGGAGCAGCCATTGAAGACCAACTGAATACGTAATGGAAAGCAAGGCGGGCAATATTGAATACAGGCGCAACACCGGGATTGCCGGGGCGAATTTCGGCCCCGCCAATAACCCGATAAGCCACGGCGCCGTGGCGAACAGGACCGCCGTCAGGGAAAACCCACCTGCGACCATGACCGCGATGGTCGGACGCGCCAACTCCGCCGCGGCTTTCTCCGAAGAAGCTGCCAGATAGATCAAGCGAGGGTAGACGGCGTCGCGAATCGGATTGAGAAGACCAAACATCGCTTTGGTAATTTTCTCGGCGGTGGCAAAATATCCCACCACTGCAGCCGGAGCGAACAATCCAAGAAGGAATACGTTGCCGACTCCGTACAGGCTTTCCGCACTACGGAACACGAACATGGGCCAGCCCCGGTGCAATGCCTCTCTTATCAACGCGTAATCAGGAAATCGGAAGCCAAAGGACCGGATTGCTAGACCGATTCCGGCAGCGGTAGAGACACCCGCCGCCATAGCCTGAAGCACGACAACTTTCCACCCGTCCTCCGGAGACTTTACGAAAAGAAACACCCCGCACAGGGCCGCGAACTTTGCACTGATCTCCAGGCTTGCTGCCAGCCGGAGCCGCTCCAAACCCTGGAAGAACCACAGAGGGGTACCTCCCTGCGCCACTGCGTAGATTAGACCTGCTAACACCATTCGCGGCTGATTCCGCAGTAGAGAGATGTGGGGCGCCACGACCGCGGTCAAGCCAATACCGATCACCGCGAGAAGAGTCTGAGCGCCCAGGACGCCGCCCATTACATCGCGGCAATTCTCGCGGTGGTGCCGCTGGCGTGAGATTTCACGTGTGGCGGAAAGGCTGAAGCCGAATTCTATGATCAGCGCCACAACCTCAGCCATCGACAGAACAAAGGCCACGGTTCCCCAGCCGGTGGGGTTCAGTATCCGAGTCAGATACGGCACCGTGAACAAGGGAAATAGTTTTCGGCAGCCCTGCACGGCGTAGAGGGCGGCGGAATTATGAGCCAGGGGATCCCGGCACAATTTATCGGCACGTTTAAGAAGATTTTTCACGGCGTCGGTTATCAAGAGGGAGACTTACAAAAGATTCTGAAATTCCTCTGGAACAAAACTAATATCCCAAACATTGGGAGAGGCATTATTGGCAAATTAGGATGTCCTGTTTTGGTAGCACGAAATGTTAAGGTAATGATTGGAACGCGTTCCTCTTTCGATCTCAAACGGCGGGGGTGAGGATGCTCTTCTACGTTGCCTTCCTAATGCTTGCGTTCGCCGAAGCATGCAGCGCGCAGGCGGTTGTCAGCGTGATTAGCTTGGGGGCCCATTCGGACGGCACGAATTCCACCGCCACGACAACCGCATTTCAGACGGCGTTCGCCAACTACCCTGAAGGAAAAATCATCATTCCGCCGGGCGCCTATCTAATTGACAACTCCACCGGGCCTCTGACGATCAACAACTTCAGCGGCACACTTCTGTTTCAAGGAGCCGCGCAACTCGTCTTTACGAATAATAGGAACGGCGGCATGTTGTTTGTGGGCGGGTCAGGCGCGGTCATCACTGGGCTGAAAGCGACCTACGCAAGGCCTCCCTCGATCCGCAACAGTCCGAATGAGGAGATCAAATTCAGCGGAACCGCGAATACTGTTCTGACCGATACCGTTGTCCAAAACAGCCCCGCGGCCGGAATTCTTTTCTACGACTCAGTCAATCCTATCGTTAAGAATGCCACGGTTATCAATTCACTAGCCGACGGATTGAATTTTTCCAATTGCCAGAACGCCCAGGTCACGAATCTTCTCACCAAGAACACCGGCGATGACGGTTTGGCATTCGTGAACTACACGCGGTATCCCGACTTAATTGGCGGGCTGGCACAAAACATCGTGATTACTAATTCCAAAGCAAGGGGGATAGCGGTTGCCGGACAGTCTAATGTTACCGTCAATGGATTTCAGATTCAGAATACCTCGTCAAGCGGCGTCCTCGTCGCCCAGGATGCTTTCAATGGCACTCGCATTCCCGGGAACGTGCTTATTGAAAATGGAACCATCGATGATGCGGGCACGCTATTGCCTCTTGTCGGTAACCAATATGGGATAGAGTTCAACGCGCAAGAGAGCGTCACATTTGCGAATATTAAGGTTCTTGGCTCAGGAAATAATGGTTTAAGTGGGACCTCCCGGAGTGGAAGCGTCACTGTGGACAATGTTACCGTCGACTTTCCTTTACACGGGATTGGATTTCTGTTCTACCAGACGCAAAAGGTGCAGGTAACGAGCTCCTCTTCTAATAAGACACCGAGCTATGGATTCCTGTCACTCCAATCCAGCCAAGTTATCGTGGGGGGGCTGACCGTCACGAATGCCGGAGTAACGGATCCGTTGAAGCGCGCTGTGTGGTTCGAAGATGCGCAGACCATTTCAGGCTCCTCCATTAGCATCGTGTCTGACGCGGGCATGGCTAATGTGATTGGGTGCTACACAGGTCCGGGATACCCGGCAACCTCGGGAGCAGTAAGAACGCTTATCTCGGTCGACAGCGGAAGTGAAAAATTATCCATACAAAATAGCTGCTCAAACGTGACTTTTAATCAATAAGTGTCCCGCTACGTGCCAGCGAGTGCGATAGATCTCTACGGAATTTTTCAGGCCCGCCGAGCTGCGGTGAGGTATTCAAACAAAAAGTTCGGTTTCATTCCAATATTCTCAATATTTTCCGAAAGGCTCAAACGGCACCGGTCCCTTTGAGCACAGCGCGCACCGTTCTCGCCAGAATCTGAAAATCCAAAGCAAGCGACCACCGGTCAATGTAATTGAAATCCATCTCGATCCATTTTTCGAAACCGAGGGTACTCCGGCCGCTCACTTGCCACAAGCCCGTGATGCCCGGCTTGACGGTGAAACGGCGCATCAGGGTCGCTTCGCTGAAGAGCAAAACGTCCCGCACGCTCATGGGGCGCGGCCCGACGAGCGACATATTGCCGATCAACACATTCCAAAGTTGCGGAAGTTCATCGAGTGAGGAAGCCCGGAGAAAGCGTCCTAGCGGAGTGATCCGGGGGTCGTCACGTATCTTGAAGAGGGGGCCGCTGGCCTCATTTTTTTCTTCAAGTTGCGCCATTAGTTCCTGGGCGTTGCTCACCATGCTTCTGAACTTGTACATCCGGAAAAGCCGGCGCCGGTAACCGAACCGAGATTGAGCAAAGAACACCGGCCCTTTGCTGGTCGCCTTCACTGCAAGCGCCACTACCAAGAACACGGGTGAAAACAGACAGAGACCCGCCAACGAACCGACAATATCCATCAACCGCTTTACGACCTGGGCGGCTACATAGTGTTCGTGAATCGGCACCAGTTCACTGAAAAGTTCAGGACTGCGGGAGGCGCTCTGTTTGAGAGTGGTGATATACATGTCCTGCATGTAAACCACCCGGACGCCCACTCGTTCCGCGATTTGAATTGCTTGTTGAGCCATGTCATAGCAGGACTTCATCGGCAGTGCGACAAGAAGCTCGTCTACGGCGTTTCGAAGTAGCAGCTGACTCAGATCTTCGATTGTCCCTAAAAAGCCACACGCAACTATCGGCGCCATTTCGCTCGTGGGGCGATTGTCGACAAAACCCAAAAGTTTTACCGTTCCCCGGTGTCGGGTGCGGATTTCTCGCCATGCCATCGCTGCACGGCTCCCACTTCCGAGAATTACAACAAGCTGAGGATCGCGAGCGGCAATCCAATAGCTGCCAAAAACGCGCAACACCTCGTAGAGCACGGAACACGAGAAGAAAATCACGGCGATCCGCGCGGTGGGCCCTGTCGTTCGGGAAGTCACCAAATAAAAGACGAGTGACGCTGTCATGAAAGCGCATCCTCCGACGATCCGCCCCAACTTGCCGAGGATGCCATAGTGTTCTGATCGGTAAAGGCCCAAGGCCTCGAAGCAATAAGCCCACATGAGTATGAAAAGGCCCGCGAAGGCCGCGTTCAAGACAGTAATGCGCATCTCCAGGAAGCGATGCAATTCCCCCACCGGAACGCGTGCACTGTTGCCGTACACAACTGATGCAAGGGCCATCGCAAACGCAAAGGAGCCGTCAACCTTCGCCAGCCTTCTATGATTGCCTAATCGGCTTCTCATCGTGGCCCTCCTTCGTCAGGAATGCTCCCCGGCAGCTTTCACGCAGTAACCCACCGCTCGGTGAACTGGCGGCGTTGATCTCGACAGTCAGCAAGGCACTGTATCCACGAATTGAGCGACGAATGTCTGCGGACCCGCTGGCCTCGCCTTTGCGAGCGTTCGAGCGGTGGCGGCATCAATGGCAGCAACGCACAATACGACCGGCGGGAGAAATCGAGAAGGTATGCCGTCCCTCGGAGTGAATCAGCGAAGATGCCTTCTCGTGATCCGCGGAAAGAGGCAACGCGGCCGGCTTCCAACGCGTGCCGCCGCAAACCCTACACGACATTTCTCTCCACGCATTCCCAGCACCCGGTAACGCACGATCGCGATTCTCATCAACGATTTAGCGCTATTTGCCAGCAATCATTGGGCCGCCGCGAATTTCATGTCTCCCAAGAACAATTCTCGATAGATCTGCTCTACGTCCTGGATCATTCTGCGGAGGTCATAATGTTTCCGCGCACGAGCACGTCCGGCTTCTCCCATGCGGCGGCGCAATTTCCAATCGGCGGCGAGGTTATCAAATGCTCCAGCGAGGCCCTGCGCATCGGCGACATCCACCAGATAGCCAGTCACGCCGTGCACAACAAGTTCGTTACTGCCGCTGACATTCGTTGCCACCACCGGCTTACCCATGGCCATGGCTTCGCATGTAACGTACCCGAAGGATTCGTAGCGCGAGGTAAGCACAAAAATGTCGAGGGCGTCCAAAAAAGGCCGGAGGTCTGGACAATAGCCCAGAAACGTCACGTGTTGTTCGATTCCTAAATTTGCGGCTAAACATTGGGACGCGGACTTCAAGTCTCCATCGCCGGCCCAAACGAAATGGGCGCCCACGCCTCTCTCAAGCAATTCGGCGGCAGCGTTGAGGAAAGTGGCCGGATCCTTCTGTGCGGTGATGCGTCCCGCCGAACCTATCAGAATAGTTCCGTTGGGTACTCCAATTCGGTGTCTGAGATCACCGCCCCCAAACGGACCGGCATACGCTCTTACGTCGATGCCCGCGGTTGCGTAGCGAAGCTTGGAGCTGGACACGAACTGGTATGTCTCGAGTTCGTCCCGTTCAGATCGGCTCACACCGAGAATTACGTTGGTCAACAGCCCGGCAAAGCGTTCCAGATACCAATACTTCGGGTTGATCGAGATTGCGATCGCATGGGGAGAATAGACGGTAACAATTCCAGGGTCAGCCAGCTTGGCCGCCAGGCGCGACAAAAAGCCCGCTTTCGAACTGTGGCCATGAACGATATCGAATTCCTGAGCCCTAATCAGGCGATAAAGATCCCAGAGCGCCCTCGCGTCTTCGACGGGACGGATGTTCCGCTGCATCGGAATTTCGTATAGGCTGACTCCGCGCATACTGATGAGCTGAAGGTCTTTTAAAAAGCGCTCATCGGAGCGGATCGGCGAATATGCGAATGAGACGTCGAAAGCCGCTGTATCGATATTCAAGAGCAGGTCTGAGACATAGCTGGCCGTGCCCGCTGCCGTGGCCTCCAGCACCTGAAGCACCTTGGGGCGCAACGATGGCACCGACGCCACAGAATTAACTTGCGCGATCACGCCTGCCGACATGATTTCTGTAGACTCCCTACCCGCGTACGACGATGCCACGTCGCGACGAACTGCTCTTCCGGGAAAACTCAGGTCTCGTTTGCCCTGATCTCCCGACCTTCTTCTTTCGGCTAGCGAATTTTTCTCAAGCCATCAACCTTGGATCTCGTGCTGGCGTGGCAGACTGGCGGGCCTGGGTACAATCGGTCAACTGAGCCGGCATTTCGAAATCTCGACAAGGCTCCGCCAGACTGAGTCACATTCAGAATCCCAAGTTCATCGTTTCGTGACTAATGCCGATGGTCTCGGCACTTGGTCACGCTACAATCTGCGGTAAAGCTTCTCTGGGATTGGGAACGTCCGGTTGTTGAGCACTGTTCCCAGCAGTCGAACATTGGCTGCATCCAAGATCTGTATTACGCTGCGCGCTTTCACGCGGCGCGTGGCATTTGCTTCCAATATCAACACGACCCCGTCCATCACCTGCCCCAACACGGATGCAATTATGTCGGCGCCAAGAGGTGGGGCATCGACGAGCAAATATCCAAATTCCTTTTGCAAATCCAGAAGGTTTGAACACATTTGCTCCGCGCCACTATTCGAATCACCCGCCGATCTGAGGTCTCCCGCCGAAACAAACCATAGGTTTCCGTCGATCTGCCGGGCAACAGGACCGCTCCGCTCAACGGGGTTCGAAGGCGGAAAGACGGGCTCATCCAAATCCACCGAGCGCGGCAGAGGAGGGCCAAGAACCTTGGCATCCACGAGGCACACGCGACTCGACACCTCGCCAGCCAGCGCCTTGGCTGCAGACGCACAGACACGTCTGCTGCCTTCACCGGTATCGACACCGCAGAAAAGCACCCGGTGAGGTGAGTTCGCAGAGGAGAGGAAAAGCGCTTGAACCAGTTTCAGAATCTCCGAATGAGCAGGGCTGCTGGTTTTCCAAGCCGGGGCGTAAGCGCGCTTGTCATCGAGGAGTGCGGAGACAACGACCGTCGATTCGGTCGTCAAAGCATTTTCCTGTTGCTCGACTCTGCATAACACTTCGAAATTCCTGCTCATAGTCAGTTCCTTAATAGCGAATGCCTTTGGCTCCAACCGCATTTGTTCCTTCGGCGCCGACTGCGTTCGCTGGAAGATTCACGTTTCGTCCAACCGTGATTCGGTCTGGGGAGGCCACGGTTGGACTTGAAGCCTGCTGACCGGCAACTGTTGCAGGGTTACATTTGCTGAAGATGCGAGTGGTGATGTCACCTAATGTCTGTACTGGCGCAACTACAATCCTCGACCCGATTCGCTTGGCCACGGAAAGAGCACCGCTTATCAGCGCTGTCCCGGAGATCCGGCTTGTTTTTCGAGTTCGGTGAAATTGGGTCGGGACCGATGCCGGCGGGGAGATGGAAAGCTTCGCGTTGAGCGGTATCGCTCCTGCACGTTTTCTCTGAAGCAAGGATTCAATTTTGAGATCTGCCAGAACCTCGTTGAGAACTTCCCGACCAATCCGTTTTTTCTTTAACGCGTATCCTATGGAGAGCGCATTGAAACAGATATTATTAATATTGCGCGGAATTCCCTCGCTTCTTTCTCCAATCAAGCGAATTACTTCTTCAGTAAATATCGAGGCGCCCCGATGACCGGCCACTCGAAGCCGGTGCCCTATATACTCGGCGACTTCCTCTTGGTTGAACGGCTGGAGGGAGGCGACTATGGAAACCCGTTGCCGCAGTTGTTCCATGTCCTGTCGCATTAGCGTCTCGATCAAACCCAACTGGCCCGCGATGATGATCTGTATTAACTTTCGACCAGGTGTCTCGAAGTCGGAGAGAAGGCGTATGGATTCAAGAACCGAGGGCTGCAAGCCTTGAGCCTCATCGACGATCAGCACAAAGCGTCTTCCCGCCCGCGCCTCGTCCAGCAGAACCTGGTTCAATTGGTTGTGGATCGAAGCGAGATCAGGACCAGGCTCCAAATCCAAATCGCGCACTAGATACCGGTAGAAGTCCTCCGGGGCGCACTGCGTCTGGAACAGGAAGACTGTCCGTGTACGCTCGCCCAGGCTTTCGAGTAAGCGATAGAGCAGGGTCGTTTTCCCCATGCCTGGGGGCGCGGCAAGCGCCAAGAACCCGCGCTCTTCCCGCAAACCGTAAGTTAGAGATGCCAACGCTTCCCTGTGCGTGCGGCTCATCATCAAAAACCGAGGGTCAGGCGCCACACCAAACGGTTGCCGGCCTAAGTTGTAGTAGTTCAGGACCATTTCTCTCCTAACCCTGGAGCTGATTCTCCCTCGGGATTGAAGCCAGCACCGGCCCCCCCAGGTAGGCAATAACTTCGCTTGGAGTGCGGAATGACGGGCTAAAGAAATCCGAAATCAATGCCAAACCCAGGCTTCCTGCGCCGGCCAGGAAAATGCTAAGCAAACCGTAAGACAAGGTAGAACGGACGGGAAAGGCTGGAACCGTTGGTTGTTCAGCAACGGCGACATTTAGGATTCCTCGCTGGTCAAGCGCATCATTAATGCGGGCTTGCTCTTCCTTTTGAAGGTAGAGCAAATAATTTTCCTCTTGTGTTTTCGTGGCTCGTAGCAGTTCTTGCTGTGCAATCGATGCATCCTGCAGTTCGCCGGCGTTCTCGCGATATTTCCTCAACGAGGCTTCGTCGGCAGCGGCCTTTGCCTTCAAACCAGCTAAATCCGTTTGAGCTTTTGACAGTTCCTCTTTCACCCACTCGTGGGTTGGATTCTGGTCGATGGTCTCCTCCCGGATTGGAGCATTCTCTTCTTTCGCAATCGCGGCCCGCGTGTCTGCAATCTGCTTATCGATTTCCTGCACCGGGCGGTAGTTCGAATCGAACTTGGTCAATAGCTCCGTCCGCTTGAGATCCAATGTTAGAAGCGTGGATTTCATCTGCTCCATGAGCTGGGCGTTTTCGGAGGTGCGAACCTGAGTAATCTGGCGAGGTGGTACCGAGGCATCCTGTTCCTCAAGGTTTCGAATGCGCTGCTCAGTTTCAGCAATTTGTGATTGCGTCTGCAAGTACGCTGCCTTGAACTCCGCCATCTTCTGAATCGCCAGATCACGCTCCTGGTCCGGTGAGACGACTCCACGTTCCCGAATGAAACCCTTTAGGCGCACTTCCGCTTCCTTGAGGCCGGTGCGATATCGCTCTGTCTGTTGGTCGAAGAACTTGAACTCGCCTGCTGGGCGATGCACCTCGAGGTGTTTCTCAACGTAGAAGCCAGCCAGACTCTTCAGGACCCGCGCAGCTGTTTCCGGATCCGCCGCGTCGAACTCCACTGAGATCACGTTCGTCTTGCGCAACGGCTGCACGGTGAGCCTGGAACGCAAGCCCTCGGTGGCTCTCGCGATATCTTCCTCGCTTGTGGTGCGGCCGAGTGGTCCAACGGAAAAGTGTTTCGTGTCTTGAAGCCCAGTTGCCAGAACTACTTTTCGCAGCAAGTCCTCGCTATTCAGTAATTCCACCTCGGAGTTCAATTCCTCCTCGCTGATCTCATGTGGGTTGGTTTGGACCAAGTTGAGCTCGGATGACACCAAGGGCTCCGAGCGTTCGCGACGGACAAGGATTTCCATGCGAGACGGATATCGGGGCGTAAGCCATCCTGAACAAATTATTCCTAGTAGTACGCCGAAGAATGAGATTAGGACGATCCACTTCTGCCGAAAGACTACGGCCAACAGGTCGCGTAAAGTAGGAGCCGTTAGTGGCCGGTCAAAATTCGCGTCCGCAAATCGCATGTCAGGTACCTCCTTCAAAGCGGCAAAGAGTTCCAGCTTTTCCTTTCGCTCCGGCTTGATCGCGCCAGGCCCGGTTCTGGCATGTCCCTGCAATGCCACAAACAGGAACGTGCACGGTTCTAAGGACACCGTGCAGACGGACGCCATCCTGTGCGTTCGAGTGAGAGAACTGACGGACGTTTGAACTTTCCAGTCGCATCGCTGGCCTCTTATGGAATCAGTGGATTGGCATATAGGCCTAGACTGCTTGTGGGCAGGTACCGCCGGATCTTGGATATAAAGTTCTGCGGTACGAAAACCATGTCACCCGGCAGCAAATGCGGATCTTCCTGCAAATTGCGCAAGGCGAGCATCTTCTTAATATCGAAGACGCGGGTTTCGACCACGCCGTCTGACACACGTCGGAACAACAAGACTTGTGAGTGCTTGGAAGCGTCCGTGAAGCCGCCGGCGATATTTACGGCCTCCACTAGGGAAAGATCGCTGCGAAGCTCGTATTTACCGGGCTTCTCAACTTGGCCGGCCGCAATGAAATATGGCTTTTCGAAGTCCTTCAGGACCACAGTGATCGTTGGGTCGCTGAGAATGCCGGAGTATGCTTCTTTTATGGTGTCCGTGAGTTGGGGGACGGTCTGGCCGGCCACATGCCGGCTAGCAGCGCCCCGAAACGTAACATAACCGTCGGGTCCAACCACCACAGTCTGGTTAAATTCAGGAGAGAACGTGAATTCGACATCAAAACTGTCGCCACTCCGCAAGACGTACCGAGGGTTCCTATTTGCGAAGCCCGCATCAGAATCGGTAGGGACCTCCGGCTTATCAGCGCGTGAGGCGCTTGAGGAGCGATCCGCTGGAGTACTCTGAGCTTGAGAGATCGTGCTTACGAACATGGTCGATGCCATTAATGCAAGTACCCAAAACATTCGGAGCATGTCTCGACTCCTCAACAAACTAGACTCCTACTGAATCCTGTCGCCATACTCGGAAAAAGGGCTGTCCGGGCCTTCGCTTTGAAATAGGACCTCTGCGGCAAAACCCGATTCCCTTCCTTTCTTACTCGTGCGAACCACTTTGCCTTCCCCGTGGAAGCGCACCAATTTGGATTCTGGGCTGGGCGACTTCAAATAAACTTCGAGCTCCAGCTGGCCCCCTACTCGAGGTGCCGATTCGGTAATGACGAACACCCCTCGGCTGCTGACGTCGAGGGTCGTGCCTTGACCCTCTTGCAAAATCCCGTTGCCGGGATCCCAGCAGAATGAGACGGCGGCGCTCATCGGGTAGCGCTTGGCTTTCCTCAGATCCATTTCTGCACCTGCAAATGGCATGGCTAAATCAGCAGGCATTGATGTACACGCCGCCCTCGGAGCGCCAAAGGTACGGCTCGACTGAATAAGTCACAAGGGACAGAAAGTGAGCATTACTTTCATAATCGTGGAGGGAGTCAAGTGAGGCTGTTTACCCCATACCAAAACTTCCTAAACTCCTGAGACACCCTCAACGGGCAGATGAGTAGTTTGAGCGCGTAAGGCTTTCCGCTTAGCCGGTCCCATAGAGAAGACAGTTAGGTGTAGTTCTCTCTCTCTTGACGATTCGCATGATGGTGGCATCATTGAGCGCCCAAGTAATGAGGCGAACTTTTTGAATAAGATCCTTAGGCAAGTTTTTGAACGGCTTAGGATCAAGCTCATTCGAAGCGAGTTCTTCAGGAGATCGTCAGTGCGACTTCACAGCCAACCGGGCGTGGCCACTATGGAAGTCCCGCACCTCCGAGAGGAAAGTTGTCCACCTCTTCGTGTTCTATTTTTCGACCATACCGCCGCACAGAGTGGCGCTGAAATTGCCATGTTGAACCTGGTGCGCCACCTGGATTCCCGGAAGGTCACGCCGGTGGTCGTGTTCGGCGCCGACGGCCCCATTGTCGAACAGATGCGTCCCTTCGCTGATACTCACGTGTTGCCCATGCCCGTCGCTGTAGCGGGCGCCAAGAAAGATTCACTGGGCGTTGCATCATTGTTCCACTTGAGGGCGACGGTCGGAGGTGTCGCCTATATTTGGAGGCTCGCAGAGTTCATACGTCGAAACGACGTGGATTTAGTTCATACAAATTCCCTGAAGGCGGATCTGATCGGTGGAATTGCGGCGCGATTTTCGGGGCGCCCTGTCATATGGCACGTCCGCGATCGAATTGATGATGACTATCTTCCGCTCTCTGTGGTTCGGACTTTTCGCCTGTTGTCCCGATGGGTTCCTCATTTCGTGATCGCAAATTCAGGGGCGACTCTCCGATCACTGAGCGGCGCGCCGCCCGACAGTTCCTTGTCCTCTTGCGTTAAACGTAGAGGAAACAGCGCTGTCGTTCACGACGGGACACCTTGGCCCTTTCCAGCCACGAGGGCCTCAGCGCGCAATGGACTTTTTCGTATTGGCCTCATCGGGAGAATCTCTCCTTGGAAGGGTCAGCACATTTTTCTTCAAGCCGCGGCTCAGGTGCACCGATCCTTTCCAAATGCGCGGTTTTTCATTGTGGGGGGGGCGCTGTTCGGCGAAGCGGAATATGAACGGCAGGTGCGGTCGCTAGCGGAGAGTCTAGGAATCTCCAGTGTGGTTACGTTCACCGGCTTCCGCGGCGATGTGCCGAGCGTGCTTGCCGACATGGATCTAATCGTACACGCGTCCACCACGGGAGAACCTTTCGGACAGGTAATCATCGAGGGAATGGCCGCCGGAAAACCTGTCATCGCGACGAACGGCGGTGGGGTTCCCGAAATTGTCGAGGATGGCAAGACTGGAATCCTTGTGCCGATGGGTGATGTTCAGGCAATGGTTGAAGCGATCCGTCGAGTACTTGCCGATCCTCCTTTAGCCGAAGACATGGGGGCTCGCGGCCGGGAACGAGTGCGCGATCACTTCACCATAGAGCGGAAAGCGCGCAAAGTCGAAGCTGTTTATCAATCGATGCTTTCGCGGCCGCCGCGGCCATCGTAAGTCGCCCCCGTGTGGTTGGCTTGTCAGGTTTGGTGAATTGTAGTGCCTGCTGCGGTGGTCGGTAGATTTTCACCGCACCACAAGACGGATCATCGGCGCTGGAAGAGCTTTGGCGCTCGCGGTGCTGTGATGGGGGAAGGTTCCTGAAATAGGGATTCATCGTCCCTATCTGCGCGATCCGTATTGCACTGTTAGTTGCGGTGCGATTTTTGAGAGCCATATGGAAGGTACTTTTTCTGTAATTGGAATTTGCAGCTCAATGCTCACTGCCTTGCGCGACCGTCCGTGCCCTGTCGCTGTGGCTTGCGCCGGCGAAAATCGAAGGGAGGAGGCAATTGATTGAGAAAATAGCATCAGTGGACCCCGGGAACAACCATTCTGATTGTGTCGAGGAAGCGTCGGTCCTGACCTCGCGCGAGCGCCATCGCATTTTGTACGAGTGGAACGACACCTCCACCGGCTTTCCAGATGCGTGTGTGCATGAATTGTTTGAGCAGCAAGTGGCGCGTGACCCCGGCGCCGTAGCGATTGTGTCCGAAGGCAGGCAAATGAGCTATGAGGAGTTGAACGCGCGCGCCAACCAAGTGGCGAGATCTCTCCGTAAGCGCGGCGTGGGACCTGAAGTCATGGTCGGTGTTTGCCTGAAACGGTCGCCGGAAATGGTGGTCGCTCTTTTAGGTGTGTGGAAGGCTGGCGGCGCTTACGTCCCACTTGACCCTTCTTATCCACCAGAGCGGCTGGCCTTCATGGTCAGGGACACTGCCATGAGGGTTTTTCTCACGGAGGAGAAGTGCAAGAACCTCTGTTCTTCCGCTGAAGGCATTTCAATTTGTATGGACTCAGAATGGTCACTGATCTCAAGGGAGAGCATCACCAACCTTGCGAAGCTGGCGGTCCCTTCGAATTTGGCTTATGTGATATACACGTCGGGATCGACGGGCCAACCCAAGGGAGCGATGATTCAGCACACCGGGTTAGCCAATTATTTATGCTGGGCAATCAAGGCCTATGCGGTAGAGGGGAGGGGCTCTGTTCCAGTTCACGCTTCGATCGCCTTTGATTCCACAGTTGCGAGTTTGTACCCGCCGCTGCTGTCCGGGGGACAAATCGAACTGCTGCCGGAAGATATAGGTGCGCAAAGCTTACTCGCGGCGCTACGCAAAGTAAAAAACCGAAGCAAGGTTGTTATCACTCCAGCTCACCTCGAACTACTGAACCAGCAACTCAGCCCGGAAGAGATGAATTCCATGACGAAGACGCTCGTCATTGCGGGCGAGGCCCTGCTGGCAGAGAACCTGTCCAAGTGGAGAGAATTTGCTCCGTCCACGCGCTTGTTTAACGAGTATGGGCCGACAGAAACCACCGTGGGCTGCTGTGCATATGAGGTACGGGCGGATGATCCACGCAGCGGACCCGTTCCGATTGGCAGGCCCATCGACAATGTGGAGATGTTCGTTCTGGACCCCAACCTCCAGCCCGTACCGCCGGGAGTGATTGGGGAAGTCCACATCGGTGGCGTGGGCGTAGGTCGGGGGTATCTGAACAGGACGGAACTCACCCGAGAAAAGTTCTTGGATGATCCTTTTTCGAACCGGAGCCGAGCACGCCTTTACAAAACGGGAGATCTCGCCCGCCACCGCAAAGACGGAACTCTGGAATTCTTGGGCCGCGTGGACGGCCAGGTAAAGGTGCGCGGGCGTCGGATTGAATTGGGCGAGATCGAAGCCACTGTGGTCAGTCATCCGGCGGTACGGTCTTGCGCGGTTTTGGTTCGAGAAAATGCCGCGGGAAACAGGCAGCTAGTGTGTTATCTAGTCGTCCGCAAACGGGAATCGCTCGTGGCTGAAGAATTGCGGAAGTTTCTAAGGAAAAAGCTGCCTGAATACATGGTGCCAGCGCACTTTGTTTTGCTCGACTCTCTTCCTCTCACCCAGAACGGAAAAATAGACCGGCTGGCTCTTCAGGGCAAGTCTTTTGAACCTATGCTGCCCGTTCAGGAACGAATCGCTCCTCGCACCGAAACCGAAAAGAAATTGGCAGCTATCTGGATGGAGTTGCTGAACGTAGATGAAATTGGGGTCGAGGACAACTTTTACGATTTAGGCGGGGACTCACTGCTGGCGGTCCGTGCGATGCTACAGGTTCGCGAAGTATTTGGAGTATTTCCAAACATGCAAGACTTTTTCCCCAGCGCCACGATTGCGGGCCTCGCAAAAGTTTTAACACAGGGTGAAGGACACGAAGACCGTTTGGCCTACGCGGTGCCAGTGCAGCCTGAAGGAAATGAGCCGCCCCTCTTTTGGATTGGCGCGGGGCTCCGATCGCAGCAACTATCTGCACACCTTGGACCCAACCAACCGTTCATCGGCATCGGCATCGAGCCCAAGATGATTGGACAACTCAAGGCACCGTACCGATTAGAGGAGCTTGCAGGACACCTCGTAACCGCGATTCGCAGTAAACGGCCTCACGGCCCCTATCGTCTTGGCGGGTTTTGCCAGGAGGCATTAATTGCCTACGAAGCGGCAAGGCAATTGACGACGTTAGGTGAAACCGTCGAGTTGCTCGCCCTTCTAGAGCCAGAATACCCGCGTCAGAGTATGCGGGCTCGAATCGCAACCAAAGTGCGGCGCAAGATGATTCGCGCCAATTTTCATTTGGAGAACTTGAAGAGGTTGGGAGCCAACACTTTTCCGCGTCGCGTACGTGTTCAATGGGTGTACCTCAAGGATGTCGTGACCCAATCGTTGGGCCGCAGCTTCGAGAGCTTTTTGCTTCTTAAGAGCCAGCTCGGTCCCCGAGACTTTGGAAAAATTAATACTGTCTCGGTGACTTCTTACAAGCCGACACCTCTGGGGTGCCCGACTGCGATTTTTAGGTGTAAAGATTGGCCTTTCATGTCCGCAGGCGATCCATACTTTGGATGGCGAGAATTGCTTACGGGAGGTTCTGAGATCTATGAGGTTCCCGGGGATCATGAAGGGATCTTTCACGAGCCGAACGTGAAGATTCTTGCTGAGCAGCTAAGAGCTTGTCTGCGCAACACCCGGCGGACGCAAAAGTCGTCCTACGAAGTTACCTTCGATGGCGCTTAGACGCCGATTGCCATAGGCCACGAATCCTCATCAGGATACAAATCGTTGTGGCGATTGGGAACCGCCTAACCCTGATCGCCCTCTCTCTTTGGGGGTTGAGTGGCCTCCCGAGATTCCTTGTTGGTAATTAACATCGGGCGCCTTGAGCTGTTTAGCGCGTAGAGAACCAGTTCAACGCGATTGGAGATTCCGAGCTTATCGAAGATGCGAAACATGTAGTTCTTGATCGTGTTCTCGCTCAAATTCAACTTTCGTGCAATTTCACGATTCCCCAGGCCATCCGCGACCAGACGTACCAGGTCCTCTTCGCGTCTTGTCAATAGGTTTACGCCATCGGCGTTGGCCACCCACGGTGATGGCGCTTGAGCTACCGCTTCGAAAACGAATTTGAGTTGCTGCGTGTTCGCCCAGATCTGCCCCTGATGCACGCAGACAATGCACTTGCAGAGGTGGTCAAAGTGGGATTGAGAACGGTCGAACACACCCACAGCGCCAGCCCGAAACGCCTGCACCACAAGTTCGCGTTCGGAACGGTCGAGTAGAAGTACGACTCGAATTTCAGGATACCTGCTCTGAATCTCCGGAAGCGCCAGGAGGCCGGTAAGATTTCCGTCCTCTAAATGGCAACCGACCAAGGCGATTTCCGGCTTCGCTGAATTGATCAAACCCAGAAGGTCAGATCCCGAGGTGGCATAGCCGACAACTTCGAACCGTCTTTTCAAACGACTAGATATGAGCCCGCAAGCCATCAAATTGGCATCCGCCACACCTACTCGTATGGGCTTCGTCCCTGGTCGACTCGCTGGCAGCATCGCTGATCTCCTGAAACCTGGCTCCGAATGAATCTGCTCCCAAAAAGAATATAAGAGGTATTCTTCTCGCGGACCCTGCACCGGTCAGCGGCAGCGCAAAATTGCGGTTTGGTTGGACCTGAATCACCAGATACTTCGAGGTATCTTAAACCAGTTTCTAGGCTGCTTCGACACGATAGCCAGCAACGCGAACTGCGAGGGCCCGCTGGAGAATGTTGATCGAGACCACAAGACTTAGATCTTGATTTTTCCCCACAAGAATTCCCTCAATCCCGTCGAGACTTCCTCCGCGAATTCTGACGCGCTCCCCTATGCCCAGATATGGGTGACCCTCGTAGGGGATGCCCCGTTGTAAAACTATGCGGACGGATTCGATTTCGCATTCCGAAATCGGAGTACCGGCGCTCGTTGAACCAACAAAATTAGTCACTCCTTTTGTGCGCAGTACAGGGATCCGCGAATCGAGTTGTTCGGGAATTCTCACAAACACGTAATTCGGAAACAGCGGGATTTGAACAATACGACGCCGATCGCTCCATTCATGCACGGATGCCTGAAGCGGAAGGAAAACTTCGATCGACTTCTCGATCAATTCGACTGTGACTTTTTTCTCGTACCGGGGCCAAGTCTGAACCGCAAGCCACACTCGACCGTACGTCCTCATTTCAGCAACCGCATGTGTTGTTCTCTCGACCGGCATTCAAAAGTACCCTCACGAGCTCCAAATTTGCCAGAAAGAGTCCCTGATATTGGCGATGTTAGGATTGAGCGTCAAGACCCATTTCTAATGGTACGGCTAGACTTCCTAGTACTGAGCGCAATCGACTTTTGCGGAATAGTGAGCTGCCGAGAGGAAAAGGACAGGGTTCCGACCAGACGAGGGCGAAAGAAATGCGACTCGTCGCCCTTGAAGCATGAATAATTGAGCCGCATCTTTAACGGGCGTTCGCCGGCGATCTGTTCCCAGTTGTTCTCAACCTGGGGAATAGCAACAAGAAAGTCGCGGTGAACTAAGATTTGTAGGAAGTCCGGTTCGACTAGCAACCTGAAATAAAAGGAGCGCTTCGAGGTTTAGCCTCTCAGCGCCCATGATTGCGAGGGTCGGAATTGAACCAACGACCTTCGACGAACGAGCCGCGGGTCAATTGGAATAGCCTGTGCGCCCACCTTCGGAGGGCGGGCCCACCGACATAGTTATAAATCGAACCTGGGTCATCACGTTTCCGGAATAGCTGATTCCCTGCCCTCGAGATCAGCAAATCTTGACGTCCACCTGGGGCCGCAGCGGTTGCAACTCGTGGAGGCTGGCCTCGCGTGTGGCCATACATGTAACTAGATTCGAAAGATCATAGAAATCCATTTACTCCTTTTCGGCCAATGCGGTACAACGAACTAAGTCCAATCGATCCTGTTACATTTTGCGGTCAGCCTGATGACCGACTCAAGCGGGCGAAATCGGGGCGGATCTTATTCGGACAAATCCTGACTGCGCGGACGAAGGCGCTGACCCAAGAATGCCACCGTGAATATGGGAGGCGCATCATTTCTTTCCATTCGGGAGCGCGTTTAAGCTTCTCGTTAGCCATGATCGCGCGCACCTTCTAGCGCCCGAAGCCGTATCTATATATACCTTCTACATACTTCATATTAATTAAAAAGAGATCCAAAACGATAAAGTGTGGGAGTCGTGCAAGAGGATTGCTTGCCGATTCTATAGGTGATTATACATTTAGTATAATGCCCCTCTATGCGAACAGCGTGTTGACACCGGTCTTCTTGCCCGTGGTAACCTCTTTGGGCACCATCATCCCAAAGCCGTTTGAGTGTAATTGATTTCTCGGGAGTCTCACAGAGACAGCCGAGATCCTCACCCCAAGTCAAGAAGGAGAACGACTATGAAGCGTTTCAAAGTTGGAGCGCGAGAGACCACAATCGGGCGCCGCGACTTCATTAAACTAGGCGCTGCTGTAGGCGCTGTAAGCGCGACAACGATGACGTCTCTGAATGTTCGTGAGGCATCGGCTCAGACCGCGCAGACTCTCTCCGCCGAACCATGGGCTGTTCCTCAAAAAACAACCGTCCGGCCTGTTTCGATTGATTGCCATTGCCATTGGGCACCGCCACAATACATGAAAGCATTGCTCGCCGCAGGGGACAATCGACCATACGATCCGGTGAACTATGACATGGACAGACGGATCAAATGGATGGACATGCGTGGAGTTCAAATGCTCGTATTGACCCTAAACGGCGGTATGCCATGGGGAATGGTCAAGCCGGAAGAGGGAGTGCGGATCGCTCAAATTTGCAACGATGAAGCCATAGATGCCCACAAAACGTATCCCGACCGTTTTATTGCGAGCATCGAGGTGTTTGCCGCAGACCCCGTGCTCGCCCTTAAGGAACTGAATCGCGTAGCAGGTAAGCCCGGCATGCGCGCCGTACATTTGCCGAACTCCATCGCATCGCGCGATTACCTGTTTGAACCCACCTACGTCCCGTTTTTGGCACGAGTCGAGGAACTGGGGTATCCGATTCTGTTCCACCCACTGGATGAAGAGGCGAACTACTATGGAGGAAAAGCAAGACTAGCGGACCATTATTCGGATGTGGGGGGATTTAGCAACACTCTCGGCTTCACATTTGAAACTGCCACCACTGCGGCAAAGTTTATTGTCAGTGGCACATTGGACAGATTTCCAAATCTGGAAATCGTCCTACCTCATTCTGGAGGGTGCTTCCCTTATATATTTGGACGCGTCGATCACGGGTTGGCCGTAAGAAAGGTCAAGCTGCAACGCCCGTTCAAGGATTATGCCAGGCGATTTCATTACGACGCGCTCACATATGATCCTGAAATCCTGCGTTTCCTGATCAACTTCGTCGGATCCGATCGCGTCGTGATCGGGACAGATAACGCCTTCGGCGCTAACGGCCAGGCTATAGAATATCCGCACACGCTAGTCGAGCAACTGAATCTTCCGGCAGTGGACCACGACCGGATCTTGAGGGGGAATGCGGCGAGGCTCTTCCATCTGTAAATCAATTTGGCTCTGCTAGCGATGATGAGCGAGGATTGCTTGTTCGCACATCATGAGACCCCGCAATGGCCAGCTAAGCAGGCCGTTGGTAGGGCGTGCACCACAAATAATCCGTACGGTGGTTATTTTCCAGTGGAAATGCCAAAGAAAACTAGGGATTAGACTGCGTAGCAGATGCAAGATTTGCTGCATCGCCATGCCGGGGAGTCAGAGCTGTGTGGGGGGTGAGAACACGTAGGGACAAATTCGGCTACACCCTTGGTTCGACGCGCTGCGAGGATCGGTCGCGGCTCACACTCTGGGCGAATCCGGGTAAGGGCAACATTCCGAGAAGACGTGCCAGCTCATTGAGTCGATGGAACACCATCTAGACGGTTGATCTGATAATACTTCCCCTCGAGAATCGATCTATACGGCAGTACTCAATCAGAAACTAAACAGGGCGGTATTCCTTTTGAATCAACGCTCGCGAACGAAATCAGCTTCGTAGAATCCTACAAGAAGACTTCAAATACGTATTGCTTCGAATTCATTGAGACCGCCGGGATTATCGGTAAGTGGCCAAATACTGCCATGACGCAGAGGGCCACCTGCCGGATTCCACAAGTCAAGTCTAGTGCAGGCGTGTTGTTGTGCTTTTCTGCGCCGCTGGCGGCACGATCGCTGGCATGGAGTCTTCCCAGCGGCTGTAGGTGAGCGCGTGTTGATCGGAACCGTCGGCCTTCATGATGAAGATTTGCGCAAAAGGCTGGAAGGAATTGTCATAGAGCGGCGCTTCGTCCTTGAACCCGTAGCGCGCGCTGGACCACAAAATGTATTTGCCGTCAGGGGACCAGGAAGAGTGGCTGTCGTTGCCCGGAGTGGTGGTCAGCTGCTTGATGTGTGTGCCGTCGGGGCTCATGGTGAAAATGTCATAGTCATCGGTCTTAGCCGAGCGGCGAGTGAACGTGATCGCGTCACCGCTGGGCGAGAAAGCGGGAAAATTGTCAAATTCAGTGGTCAGCGTCTTCACAGATCCGTCGTCGAGATTCATCTCTCGCAGCCCGTACTCCCCGTCGCCCCAAACGCGATACACGATGCGCTTGCCATCTGGCGACCAAGTCGGAAAGCCGCTATTCGGCAGGCCCGTGGTCAGGTCCCTGGTTTGTTGCGAACCATCGGCGCGCACCATCATCAATTTAGCGGGCTGCGTTCTCCGCGCCCCGAAGAAGCCGCCGAATCCGAAAGCGATCCATTGTCCGTCTGGAGACCAGGTGGGCACGAAGGCCGCGCCCTCCTTGTTGGAGAACACCACCTTCTTGTTGGAACCGTCCGCATTCATGACGGATATCGATGCCGTCGCCGTGGTGGCTAGGTTCTTTATGTCGCTGACGGCCAATTTCCCATCGCGCGAAAACCGCGGGAAGACATCCGTATACTGGACGTCCATGTCCGGTTCCCAGCTATAAAGAACCTGATTCTGCGGCCGGGCCGTAAAATCAACCTTCTCGTACACCACTTGCTTGCCGTCGGGCGACCATGCGGGATTGCGCAACGACCCCTTCACTCCAGGCTCCCCTTTGGTAAACGCCAGCCCGGCATCTGGACCTGCTTTTACCAGATAAGCAATCCTGTCCGCGCTCAGGTACTGCGGCTGTACCTTCAATCCGGGGCCCGAGGTCTCCTCCACTTTTGTGCCTGTGGCCACGTCCACTGAAACGATCTGCGATGTGACCATGGCCTGTGCGTACACACGCGCCGCGAACGTATGCGCGGTGGGCACTTCGTAAAACACGATGCGCTTGCCGTCGGGCGACCACTTGGGCGACCCATCGGAAGCGCCCGCCAGCGTCCGCCTGCGCAGCTCCGAGCCGTCGGGGTGAATCACATAGATGCTCAGCTCCTGCGGGTGTTCCCATCCCGGATCGGGATAGACATGCGGCTTGAAATCAAAATTCCGGTCGCAGGAAAACGCGATCCACTGGCCGTCGGGCGACCAGGAGGGTCTGAAGAAGCCGTTCATCTTCCCCGCAGCGGCTTGCAGAGCCGGCGCACCGGTCAGATTGCGCACCTTACGGGTCTTGAGGTCCAGAATCCAGATGCTGGCGTTATGAGTACCGCGCGTGGAGACAAAGGCGATTTGATTGCCGTCTGGAGAGAAGGCCGCTTGGTCGTCGAGGGCTGGATCGTCGGTCAAACGCTCGAGGCCCGAGCCATCCACATGCACGCGATAGAGATCGGCTTCGCCGGACCCGTTGCGTTCGGATGTAAATACGATCCACTTTCCGTCCGGTGAAAATGACGGGTTGTAGTCGAATCCGGAAATCGCAAACAGCGGACGCTCTCCCGAGCCATCGGCATTGGCAATATACAGCGTCATTTGCGAAGGCCCGAGGCGATTCATGAGCATGGTCTGCTTGGGGGTCGCAGAGAGCGATAGTGACTCAGCGCACACGAACGCCAGAGAAAGGACAACGTCCCTAATTTTCATAGCGGGCCTCCTGAGCGTGTGGACATCATACACCTAGGCCGGGGTGTTCGCATTTTCCGAGGCAGAGCTGTTTCGCGCCACGGTGCAACGCGCAGCGGTAGAGAAAGCTCCGTGCAACGATGCAATGCCAAGTTCAGTGCGACGGCTGCACAGTGAACTTCTGCGCCCGGTAATTCAGCCCCTTGGCGCCACTCATCACCACTCCATTTCCGACGCATCTCTTCCCGCCACTGCTGTTCCTTGCCACTATCACAGGTTGCTTATCGGGGTCACTGGACGATAGGCCGGGCGACTCGAAAATGATTACTCGTTATTGAGCGAGCCTTCCATCCAATCTCCGAGCTTCCCGATAGCCATGATTTGCGGCTCCCTCTCGAGTATCTGACATCGCTGTCCGTCTATAACCTTTTATTTATACTACTTAGTATTATACATACCACAGAGATGTGCACCAATGAACTGTGGGAGTCGACGTCGCAACAATGCAACCGGCTGTTCATTTTTCCGCGGATATGCTGACAAACTTTATTCGGCCGTAAGTCCGATTCTTGATTGCACTTTGACTGACAGAATGTGCTCTGGCAGGGAGGTTTCGCATTCGGGGCGGGTGATTCGACAGCACTTAGTGCAGCGACTTCATTGCTTGCACGGCACAACCTTACAAATCATTTTCCTGTGTCCTTCATGCAACTTCGAAGGAATTTTTCCGTATTCTCGTCCATGAAGTGGATGTAGCAGTCATTAATGCCGCGAGTCAGCAGAACGCGGTACGTGTTTTTCGCCATCTGTGTAAAACCGTCGCCGGACCTCTTCACTACGGTGTCGTGGGAATTCGATTTATCGCCCTTCCAATTTGCTGGGGTTCTCGCGAGAGGGACGAATGACCCGTCCCGTGGGCCGTGAAGGTACTTGGCAGTGCAAACCCGACTCCCGGTTGCATTCAACCGGGGTCAGGTTTATGTTGCAGGTCGGTCCGGAGATCCATATTGGAAATTCCGGATGAATAGGGAGAAGCATCGATGGAAAAGATCTCCAGACGGGCGCTCATCAAGAAAGCAGTTGCAACAGGCGCAGTGAGTATTTTTTGCCGTGCTTCTTTAGCTCAGACGGGGAGGTCGGCAGGTTTCACTGCTTCATTGCCGGAACGCGGCGAGTTTGTAATCCGCGACGCGTATGTGATGACCATGGACGCCGACCTCGGGGACATTCCAGGCGGCGATGTCCATGTAAGAAACGGCCAGATCATTGCTGTGGGCAAAGGTTTAAATGTTCCCAGTGCCGTGCCGCTGAGGGGGGATGGGATGATTGTACTTCCGGGACTCGTCGAGACACATTGGCACATGTGGACGACGCTGGCTCGCGGCTTCTCCGGTGACAATCTCGCAGAAGCCTATTTCCCGATGGTTCTCGCTCTGCCGAAAGTTTTGACTCCGGAGGATGTGTTTAAAGGCACGCGACTCGGAGCCGCGGAAGCCCTTGCGTCCGGCATTACGACGGTTCACAACTGGGCTCATAGCCTTCGCGGTCCCGAATACGCCGATGCCGAATTGCGAGCACTCAAGGCCGTGGGCGTTCGCGGCCGCTTCTCTTACGGCTGGTATCAAGGCATCCCCGATACTGAACGCGTCAACCTGCCAGACATCGAGCGGCTTCACAAACATTGGGCAAGCTATTCGAATGATGGCTTGCTTCATCTGGGATTCGGCTGGCGGGGCATGTGGCGCGCGACGAGGTTGTCACCTGACGTCTACCAAACGGAGTTCGAATTTGCCCGCCGGATGGGCATTCCCATTTCCGTGCATCTCGACAGCACGGTCGGTCACGATGACGAGTTTGAAATGCATTTCAAGGAACACTTTCTTGACAAGGGAGTGCTGGTCGCGCATGCGACCCACGCCACGCCGGCTGAAATCCGGATGCTGGCGGATTCGGGCGCATCGGTGAGCTTTTCGCCGGTGACCGATGCGCGGATCGGATACGGTTTTGCCCCAGCCAGCGAGATCATTGCGGCTGGAATTCCCTCTGGCCTCTCTGTCGATACGACTGTGTGCAGCGGCACCTGCAATCTGTTCGAAAACATGAAAATGCTTGTGAACCTGGAAAACGGAAAGGCCCACAGCGAATTCAAACTTACGCCACGCCGCGCTCTTGAGTTGGGAACGATCGGGGGAGCCCGATTGTTAGGTATCGACGATCAGGTCGGCTCTCTCAAACCCGGAAAACGCGCGGATCTGATCATGGTGTCGACGCATGCTCTTAATATGGGGGTCTTCAGCGATCCCGCGCACATGCTGGTCGAAGCGGCTGAGGAAGCGAACATCGATACCGTCGTGTTGGATGGCCGCATCCTGAAGCGCCACGGGAAAATGACGGCGCTTAACACCGATCTGGTTATCGATGAAGCGACTGCTGCGTTCGGCAGCTTGCGCAGACGCGCGAACTATCGGCAAGGGGTATAGCGCGGATCGGTCAGATCAGTGGACCGTTATCCGATCGCATTTTCCACAACATCTTCCGGAGCATCCCTTGCCAGAATTCCGCGTCGCGGGCTGGACCTCTCAGGCGACGGAAAAGGCGGCGGTAGAAAAAGTTGCTCTCGACCAGCGCGTCGATTAGCGTTCCTTTCAGCCGTTCTAGATCAACCGACGCCGCGAGTTTCACCTTCTCGGTTTGTGTGGCGGCCATCGGACCGCGAGCGTCCTCCAATCCTGTTCCCACTGCTCTGAAGCGAACTGCACACTGCTCTTTGAAGAATCGTGCGTTAATCGCACACCTCCTTGACATGCTCGGGACGCGAGAATATTGTCACTGCGAAATCAAGCTTCATGCGCCTCATCGCCAGTTGGCGAGTCGGGGGCGCGAAGTCCTTTCGAACAACTCTAAAAAAAGAATCGGCCAGCAAGGAGAACTCAGATGACTTCTCGCATGAATTGGTTCCGTCCTGTTCTTGTTATAGTGGGTTTGATTTTTGGAATATTCAGCAGCGTTCAGGTTCGTTCGCAAGTATCGAACGCGACCCTCTCAGGTACTGTGGCTGATTCGTCCGGCGCGGTGATCGCCAACGCCAAGGTTTCCATACAAAATGTTGCAACAGGCATATCGCGAGAAGTCACAACTGATTCGGACGGCTTTTACAGCGTTTCAAATCTTCAGCCTGGAAGTTATCAGGTTACGGTAAGTGCTTCGGGATTTTCGACGTACGAGCAGATGAGCTTGACGCTCACCGTCGGAGCTCACCAGGTTCTAAATATTCCCATGAAGGTCGGTGAAGTTAGCCAAACGGTTGAAATCACTACAGAGGCTCCCGTCGTGGACTTGGCGTCCTCATCCATTAGCGACCAAATTGATTCAGATACAGTGCGCGAACTGCCCCTGAACGGGCGTGACTGGACACAACTGGCCACTCTTTCGCCGGGAGTTCACGCGATCAATACGCAGTCATCTGTGGACAGTAAATCGAGCCGATCACGGCGCGGTTGGGGCAACCAATTGACTGATGCCGGCCATCGGCCAACAGAGAACAATTTCGTCGTGGACGGCATCAGCGTCAACGACCCTTCGAATTCCGGGCCAGGCAGCGTATTGGGCGTCAATCTTGGAGCAGATGCAATCCAGGAATTCTCAGTGGTGACCACCAATTATTCCGCAGAGTACGGGCGAACCTCAGGCGCTTATATTAATGCCATCACGAAATCGGGCACGAACGAGCTTCACGGGAGCGCTTACGGGTTTTTCCGCAACTCAAGTCTTGACGCGCTACCTTTCTTTACACCACCGGGATCTACCGAGGCCCCGTTCGACCGCAAACAGTTCGGGGCTTCCGCCGGATATAGGATTCAGAAGGACAAGACATTCATTTTCGGGGACTATGAGGGAATTCGCCAGAGTTTGGCTAACGCCAATCAAAATATCGTGTTATCGGGGAACGCGCACAACGGAATCCTTGCCAACCCCGTTGCCCCTTACACCCTCACGCCGGTCGCCTCGTGTCCAGCGGGCTCAACTGACGTTGTGCCTGGAGTGTCGAACATTTGCATCGACAATCTAGTGTTGCCTTACCTTCAATTTTTCCCCACCCCAACTTGCCCGACGGGAGGCTGTGCATCTGGTGATACCGGCAGCTACAATGTTCTTGGGCAGTCCGCTACGAGCGAGAATTATTTCACCATCAAGTTTGACCACAAGTTCTCGGACAAGGATTCCATTTCTTCAAGTTACTTCTATGATTTTGCACCCTACACGAGCACCGATTCATATGCCTACACGCTGCTCGGGACAATTACTCATCGGCAGGAGTTTAACATCGCGGAGTATCACGTCTTCAACCCCAATCTTGTGAACAGCGCCCGTGTCGGAGTAAGCCGCGTATGGTCGGCGGATCAGACGCCCCTGAAGGCGCTCAATCCGCTGGCTGCGGATACGAAGTTTGGAGCTACACCAGGACAATCCGTTCCTATCATTGAAATTCCCGGAGTAATTACAGCGATGCAGGGAGGTTTCGGCGCTTCCGGGGCAAACCTTATCGGATGGACTTCCTATCAGTTTTACGATGACCTCTCTCTCACGAAGGGAACGCACGCTCTGAAATTTGGTTTCAATATGGAGCGTATGGAAAAGAACGATGGAAACGGTCCCTACGAAAATGGCGATTTCGTATTCGGCTCGATTCAAGGATTCTTGACGAATCAGCCTCAAAATGTCTCTCTATTTGATACTGCTCTCAGCGTGGCTTTTGGAACGAGGATGAGCGTATTCGCTGGCTACGCGCAAGACGACTGGCGCTTCCGTAAAAATCTTACCTTTAACATAGGCGTACGCTATGAAATGTCGACCTTGCCGACGGAATCCCACAACCGTTGGCAATTTGTCACAGACTTCCTAAACGGGGTTCCGGTTCACGTCAACACTTCGTGGGCTAAGAACGGCACCTTGAAAGACTTCGCGCCACGCGTGGGTTTAGCTTGGGATCCATTCGGTGATGGCAAAACATCGGTACGGGCGGGCTTCGGAGTCTTCGATGTTGTGCCTCTTCCAGTGGTCGGCGCCCCTGGCCCGGGATACCCATTTACTGTTCAACCGACGATCGACCTCACCAATCATCCTGGCACTTTTCCGACCGGGGCGAACGCGTTTCTTAATTTTACTGGTGTCGACAATACAACTACGGTCAGCTACAAGGAGCCAGATCCGAAGCGCAGTTACGATATGAACTGGAACCTGAACGTGGAGCGAGACCTCGGCCATAACTCCTCCATCATGATTGGCTACACGGGCATGCGTGCGGTGCACCAGGTTCTATTCCCGCAAGATCCCAATGGCGTTCCGGGGCATTTTGTTCAGGGGGCGGGCTGGCTATGGCCGATTCCAAACACGGCCCCAATTCCTGTTTCGAATATATGCTCAAATGGCTCGGCCCCAACCGCTACCGGATGTCCCTGGCCCGTGAACAATCCTAACGTGGGTGATATTCGCTCAACCATATGGAGCGGGTCGGCGTTCTACAACGGTCTCCAGGTACACTACAAGAAGGCCCTCGGTCACGGCCTGGAAGGTCAAGCGTCTTACACTTATGGACATTGCATTGACGACGGCAGCAGTGGCGCGATCAGCGACCAATTCCAGAATTCGCTCAGCACTTTCTATTGGATGTACCCCGATATTAAGCAGGATCATCGCGGCAACTGTGATTACGACCAACGCCACGTCCTCTCCGTCAATTTCGTTTATATGATTCCCTCCCCGACAGGGAACGCGTTCGCCAGGAATATCGCGGGCGGTTGGGAGGTAGCGGGGATTCTCTCGGCCCAGACCGGTGATCCGTTCACGCTCTTGATTGCCGGGGATTCGCTCGGTTTCAGTTCAACGGACGTACATAATTACCCGACTCGGTTGTCGACAGCCGACTGCAAGAATCCAGTGAACCCCGGAAATACCTCTAACTATATAAAACTTAACTGCTTTACTGTCCCACTCGCACCCGCTTCGATGGCCTCACAGTGCGTTGCCGCTGCCACTGGTTCTGCTGGTCCAGTTTCAGGCACGGTAACCTGCATGAATCTGCTGGGCAGCAACGGGCGCAACCAGATCTATGGACCGGGCCTCCTCAACCTCGACTTCTCCTTGTTCAAGAACATTCCGATAAAGAAGATCTCCGAAGCGTTTAACGTCCAGTTGCGCTTCGAGTTCTTTAATGTCATGAATCATCCAAGCTTTCAGTCACCGCTTGACACTAATGCCTTGTTCAATTCAGACGGGAGCGTCATTCCCCCTCCAACGGCAACGTCGTCAGGGCCAGGGACGTTGGATGCCACGACAGGGACGCAGCGTGAGATACAGATGGGCGTGAAGATCGCTTGGTAGCGTTCTGGATGTAATCGGGATTAGAAGCTACAGCCGTAGCCTTTGCTTGTGATGTCGCAGTGGGCAAGCCAGCCTGGCGCCAAACCGGGAGGCTTGCCCACTGAAAGCACTTGCTCCCAACTTGCGCGGCATCCGAAGTTCGCAGCCGCTTAAACAGAGACCATGGAGGGCTTTTTGCGAGGACCGAGCGCGGTTGCTGCCGCGGCTATGGCAATTCTGATTGTAGTTTGCGGCGTGGTTTGGCTTGACCCTACAAACGTCGAAGCCCAAACTGCGGGCTACCACCTGGAAAGCAAAGTAACCCTGGGCGGGGATGGCAGTTGGGATTATTTCGACGTCGATTCAACAACGCACCGAGTATTCATTCCGCGCCGAACCCACATGATGATTGTTGACGGCGCCGGCAAGTTCCTCGGCGATCTGCCGATCATGGGGTCTCACGGAATCGCTTTTGCCCCTGAGTTTAACCGCGCGTTTTCGAGCGACAATGAGCAGCAGACCGTAACGATCGTCGATCTGACAACCCTGCAAATCGCTGGCAAAGCAAAACTGCCGAACCGAAATTCGGATGGAATTCTCTATGATCCGGCCTCGAAACGCTTGTTCACATTCAACACGGACGGCGGCAATGATTCGACGGCGATTGACGCTAAGACCGGGAAGGTAATAGGAAGCGTCCCTCTCGGTAGCAAGCCTGAATCCGCGCAGACGACCGGCACGGGCCGCATCTACGTCAACATGGAAGAAAAGAACCAGATCATAGAGTTCGACTCGACGACACTAAAAGTGCTAAACACTTGGTCCATCGCTCCCTGCAAGGAACCCTCCGGATTAGCCATCGATGTCGACCATAAGAGGCTGTTTGCCGGCTGCCACAACAAGTTAATGGCTGTGATTGATTACACCGACGGGAAAGTCGTCGCCACTGTCCCTATCGGAGAAGGTGTGGACGCAAATCGATTCGATCCCGGCACCGGTTTGGTTTTTGCCTCCTGCGGCGACGGGACAATAACTGTCGCACACGAAGACTCACCAGATAAGTACACAGTCATCCAGACGATTTCAACTCAGCTAGGGGCACGCACTATGGCTATTGACACTAGGAATCACAACGTCTACACAGTGACGGCGACACTCGGTCCCCCGCCCCCCGCCACGCCGGACAATCCAGAACCACGACCTACGATTATCCCCAATACGTTTACCATGCTGATCTTTAGTCGCTAGAACTGAGAGTCTGTAGTTGCGGTTGTTCCCGGAAAGTCAACGAACAAAATGGATGGGAGAGCCATTTCAAGTACGGACCGATCACGTCAGGCGCTTTTCATGATATGTTTTGTGCGGAGAAATACAGAATTGAATTGGTGAGGCCAACTTCTTCAATGTGATTCCGAATTTCATATCACGGCTTGGAGTTGGCGGGTTCCCTGACCGCTTTTCGAAAGCTATCCTCATCTTCCGGTATGCAGAGAAGCTCCATCACTCCTGCCTTCGGGCCAACTTTCGGAGCCAACTTGAACGTCTTAGGTGATTTGCTCGCCCAGGGCTTCGTGTACGCCTTTGGGTCTTCGATCGTCATGATCAGCTCCAAAGTCTCGTGGTCCAGCCGCCGGTATCGTTCCACTATTCGCATGTCATCGCTGTGCATGTGACCATTTCCATCGAGCCAGCTCTTATCGTTGAATCCTGTCGTTTCGACGACGAGCGTATCCCCTTCCCACTTACCAACCGAATATCCGTACCACGTTGGATCCGGATCCTTGGGAAGAGGTCTGCCATCCGTCCAGATTTGGCGGTGTGTGTGAAAATCCTCGTAGTGAATCAAAATCCTGCCCGGAATCTGAATGATCTCGAAAGGCGCCTGACCGAGCGCGATACGTGGCAAACCGGGAGGATCACAGTGGAAAGTTGGATCATCATAACCAGGTTTGCCGGCATTGGCCTTGAACTTTTCCTCACCCCAAGGCGTCATAGGCGCGGGCCTGAGCGAACCGTAGCCGGGGTCCTTATGGTATGCGTCCGTGTCCATTAGCCACACTCCGGACAGATCGTGCGAAGGTTCCGAAACACCAGGGGAGGCTTTTGCACCTGCCGGTTGTTGAGCGTTCTGAGCCGCAGCTACGCACGTGGACGAGATAACAACCACAGCAACGATAAAAAAGCTGAAGGGATTTCGCACTTTAATGCTCCTTCCCATTGTTCGCCTATACACAGAGGTTGTCGGATTTCTGGGGGATAAGCTTTCAGAACCTCGCAATTACGCAATCACTTCCCAGTTGAGAAGCGCTTTCCCTTGCCACGCGCTGAATACGAAGCTTATCTTTCCCGCAACTTTCTATTGTGGTTTCGGATTGCTCTCATAATTGGGATTTCCTGGGCAGTGTATACACTCTTCCCCGATCGCCAATTCCCGGCCATCGGCAAAGACGAGTTTGTAAAAATGGCCGAGGTGAGTGCCGTTTTTGGCTGGTGTAAGGGTAAGCACAACCTGGTCTCCAGGTTTCACTGAATCCTTGGTCCAACCGGCTCTCGTCAGTTTTCCGGGGTTAACGGTTTCGGCGATCCAGTGGGTGACCTCGCCTTTATCGTCCTTCACATCTAAATTAACAAAACAGTGAGGGTTGTTCCACATGAATGAGGTCACTGTCCCCTTTAGTTGAATCGGATTATTTTCGTCATAAACCGATTGTCCATGGTGCGCGAACGCCGATCCGCACACCGTTAGAACACCTACAACCAATACGACTGACATTGCGAGCCTGTGTTTCATGGCACACCTCCTAATCGACTACATTTGGCAGCAAATCCCAGCTTCAAACGCTTCCGCACTTCACGCCGGCAGTCAAACTCGCCGCGAGCAGTGCAGTCTCAAAAGCGACTCGATCCGTTAAGCCGGCTCATGCGCGCGGTTCACCTAGCATCCATCGCTAGTTCGCATTTTACTTCTCGAGGACAAACTTCTGCACGCGGTAGTTGGTGTTAACCTCCCCAGTATAGAGATTTCCATGAGAGTCCATATCCATATCTCTTATGAAGTTGAACTGCCCCGCATTGGTACCCCTGTGGCCGAACTTGCCCACAACGGAACCATCGCTGCGATTTAAGATCCAGATCACGCAATCCGCCCCGTCACCGACCAACAAATACTTTTGCTTCGGATCATGCGAAAATGCCAAGGTCCAAGCCGTTCCTCTCCCGATCGTCTTGGGCGCGACGAAGATTTCCTGCACGAATTTGCCCTGCTTTGTGAAAACCTGCACTCGGTCGGCCGTGCGATCTGCTACATACACCAGGTTATCGACAGATATCTTAATGGAGTCGAGCAACCCTCTAAACTGCTTGGAAGGCGGGGCCGTGGGGTCATAGCGCGGCTGTTTGGTGTTGTCGATCTCGCTGAGGGGAATGCCATAAGCGCCCCAGCCTCGCTTGAACACGCCAGTGTTTGAATCATAGACAACAACACGCTTATTAATCGTTCCGTCCGCGAAGTATACTTCGTGAGTCGCGTCGTCCACTGTGATTCCTGCGACTCCTCCTAGAAGAGCAGTGTCTTGATTGTTTGCGGGCTCAGTTGAAGGATGGCCAATTTCCATCAATAGCTTCCCATCGCCCGTGAACTTGAGCACTTGCCGGTCCCACACGTTCTGCCGATCAGGGCCAACCGCTTGTGGATTCGCTTCAAACCCTGCCACCCAACTTCCGCCAATCCAAACGTTTCCTTCTTTATCAACCGCAAAGCCGAATTCTTGGGTCGGCCAGTCGGGTACGTATCCTCTGCCCCCCCAGGCTTTCAAAACGTTTCCCGCAGCGTCAAACTCAATGACCGCAGGCGCCGGCCGGCAGCATTCGGACAGCGGTGGGTTCTGGGCTAGGCCCGCTTCATCCCGGAGCACCCAACTGGGAGAGTGCAATATCCAGATGTGATCGTCCTTATCCACCACAACATCCGCGACGCGTCCTAGAATCCAATTGTTCGGCAATTCCTTAGGCCAAAATGGATCCACCTTGTAACGTGGAACGTCTTGCGCTCGCGACGTCGCCCCAAACCCCGAGATGACAACGCAGAGAACGCCGATCGGAAAACCTATGTTCTTGATCCAAGTCTTAGAAGCATTCCCAATCTGCATGGGCGGTTCCTCCGTTTGAAATCGGGTCAAAGCACCAGTAAATAGCTAAACAGGGGTCGGCATTCCGATTGCAAAGACACTCGGCAACGCAAGAGTAGGAATGTAACTAACGCCTATGAACAGAACTAAAGATTTCAACATCGTCTTTTCTAAATACAAACACAGTTGTTGATGAAGGCCCCGCCCGCCTTGCGGAGCGCGTCTGACGGAAAAATCCAAACGGGACAAAAATGCAGCAAGACATCGGTTCAATTTACTTGGCCTTTTCGAACGCTGGTTCTCTGACTCTATCAAGGAAAGTTTTCTCATCTTCCGGCACACACAGACTCTCGACTAACTCATATTTCGGATGCAAGCCGAAGGTTTTCGGACTGCTCACGAGCGGAGCCGTATACGCCTTTGGATCAATTACCGTCATTCTCAGTTCTAACGTGTTATGGTCCACGCGCCGATAACGTTCCACGACGTGCATGTCTTCACTGTGAGGATTGCCCCAACTATCGATCCAGGTTTTGTCATTAAAGCCAATCGTATCGACTACCAATGTGTCACCGTCCCACTTACCGACGGAGTATCCATACCACGTAGGGTCAGGGTCCTTGGGGAGTTCACGCCCATCCATCCAGACTTCACGATGTACGTGATCGCTCTCAAAATACAGCAGGATCCTTCCAGGGATCTGGATAATCTCAAATGCTCCGCCCATGATGCGGGGCATACCCGGAGGATCACAACGCAAAATCGGGTCATTTCCCCCTGGGGCGCGTCTCGGTCCGAATCCGGGCTTGGTGGCTTGGTACTTCGCCTCCGCCCACGGTGTCCGAGAAATCTCTTTCGCAAAACCTCCATCACTGGCGCCTCGGTTGTCGTATCCAACCATGCGATCCAGTGCTTGGGGATCAGGCGGCAACCAAACTCCAGACAGATCAGGGTGAGGATCAGTAGATTTAGACTTGGCCTCTTCCTGCCGCTGAGCGCTCTGTGCTAGTGCAACAAACGGAAGGGCCATAACTACCATTAGCGTCAAGAAGCGAATTCGCACTTCAGACTCCTTCACTGCATAGAATTAAGAGTTCGTTCTTTGCGAACGGCTGGCAGAAGCTTTTTCGGGTCAAACAAGTTCACTGCTCCCGCTGACTTACTCCTAATTCTGTACCATCTGCGAGTACAAGCTTGCGGAGAAATCCAACTGGCGCGCCGTTCTTAGCAGCGATCAGGCTTATCGTGATTTGGTCTCCTGGATTCAGTGAATGCCTAGACCAGCCGGCCCTAAGAAGCCTTGCTGGATTGAGGGTTTCGCAAGCCCAATGCGTGACGTTTCCTTTGTCGTCTTTCACGTCGAAATAGATCTGAGAATGCGGATTGGACCATTCGAATTCGGTTACTGTCCCCTTCAAAGTGATCGGGTTCTTCTCGTCGTACGCTGAAAGTCCATGATGTGCGAATGTTAATCCAGCCGACACCACAACAAGAGCGACTACAGCTAACACACTCTTAGCCCCGTGCATCATTGACGCGCCTCCAGTATGCGATTCCTTATCCTATCAACGGCGAATGGCGTGTCAAGACTGCCTCGACCGTTCGCGCGTTTATCGCACAGTTTTGTAGACGATTTTATTCCACGTAGCGCTGACTGAATCAGTTCGCAGGAAAAAGAGAGGATTGATCTTACGGGCTCTGCGGACGAATACCTGCGTGTTACCGCGGCATTTCAGACTTGAAGATTAGTCAATCTGCGATTGACTCTAAACGGTTGCGGGCATAAGGTTTTGCGCAAGAAATTATTTTGAAACTGGAAGATGCGGCGCGGGAGAATTCTATGTCAGAAAAAAAACCTACGGCAACTTCTCTGGACTCGAGACGCGAATTCCTTCAATTGCTCGGAGGAAGTATCGGAGCGCTTACTGGGATCACCTACCCGGTGATGGTGAGTCAAGACTCGAATCAAGGAACGGGTCCCCTATACGAGTCCGGCAGCGGAGACATTGCGATGGCACTGACGGGAGATTCTATGATTTCCCGCTCCCTGATGCTCTACCGGGAAGAGCTGTTCCTGAAGTTAAGAGAGATCCTCCTAGGCGCCGACGTCCGTTTTACCAATGGAGAGATACTATTTCACAACTACGAAAATTCTCCCACTTATTATACGCGCACCTACATGCGCTGTGATCCGCGTCTCATAAAAGATCTTCAGTGGTTGGGATTCAATTTGATGTCGTGTGCCAATAATCATGGCATTGATTATGGTGAGGGCGGAGTCCTTACCAACATTCGCAATTTAGATGAGGCAGGAATGGTACACGCCGGTAGCGGGAGCAATTACGCAGAGGCGCTAGCGCCCTCTTACTTGGAGACTCCGAAAGGCCGGGTGGCTCTGCTGTCCGCCACTTCTTCCGGAAGAGCGAATTCACGTGCTGGGGAACAACGACGAGATATGAAAGGACGTCCGGGCGTTAACCTCATTCGATGGATCAACGAATGGACTGTAGACAAAGAGACCTTTGACGCGTTCACTCGTGCTGCCAAACAGTTCGGATGGCAGCCAGGCGGCGAGTCAGCGACGCGCGCAGCTGCGTCGGATCCCAATACCATATTGCTTCATGATTATGCGCTTGATAAAGAGAAGCCAGCCAGTGCAGTTTATTTCTCGGATAGAAATGACTTGGCAGTCGGTAGCGAGGATCCTGCGGCCAGGTTCGTCTTAGGAGAATCGTTCGAGCGGCACACCAGAATCAATGAGCCCGACTTCCGCCGAAACCTTCAGAGCGTAAGCGAGGCACGGCGAATGGCTGACTGGGTCATTTATACCGTTCATAACCACGAAGGTGGAAAGAGCATTGAAGACCCTTCGGAACACATGCAAATTCTAGCCCGTGCTGTCATTGACACCGGAGCAGACACTTTTGTCGGCCACGGTCCTCACCTGCTGCGGGGCATAGAGATCTATAAAGGCAGACCCATTTTTTATAGCCTTGGAAGTTTCATTTCGGAGAATGATACCGTCTTATTGGAGCCCGAGGATGATATGGTTCGCGAAGGACTCGGTCCGGAGAATACGGCAGCAGACTTCTACGATGCTCGCGCTGCTTCCGAAAAACCAAACGTCCGAGTTTGGCAGAGTGTTATTCCTGTCGCATCTTTCAAAAGCAAAAATCTCCACGACATAAAGCTCTACCCCATAGAAATGGGCTTCGGCCTTCCCCGCCCCGATGCAGGGCGTCCAATGCTAGCTCGGGGTAAAACGGCTACTGACATCTTGAAAAGGTTGCAGCACCTTTCTGAACCTTTCCATACCATCATCGAAATCCAAGGAGAAGTAGGCGTAATTCGGATCGGATAACAAATTGGCGAGTGGGGACAACATTTGGCTTTGCGTCCAAAAACTTTCTCTTACCTTGATTTCTGAATGAGGGGAAGGAAATTCGATTACTGAAGCGGGCCCAGGTTCCGCCAGATTCGGAGCACATTTTCCGGCTCAACCAAACCAATCCACTGCTTTCGAATCGGACTGTCAAGGTCGAATACTAATCATTTTAAAAACATGGCGAGTTCCCTTGCGCCATGCTGCAGTCGCGGAAGGAACTTCATCAGCATCGTCTCAGAAGATTCGCCCTCTGAGAGTCGCGCGATACCTAGCCCCGCCACTACTTTTCCAGATGGATCGTAAATAGGGACCGCCACGGCCCACACACCCACTTCCAATTCCTGATTCACAATGGAATATCCCATCCGCCGAGTCTGACTCAGAATTTGTCGCATTTTGGCTTGGGGATAGGGCGTGCCGTCTCTGCGTCGTCGAAACTCAGTTCGTCCAATATAGGACTCCTGATCTTCTGGTGACAAATTCGCGAGCAATACACGACCTACCGAAGTGGAAAAAGCCGAGAATCGACCACCAACCTGAAAGTCAATCGAGTTGAGGCGCGTTGCGTTTGCATGGGCCGCACAAATGGTCTCGTTTCCGTCCAATGTTCCAATCCAACAAGATTCCGGTGATCGACGGCTTACATATTCCAACACTGGCTGGGCTGCGGACGCCAGAGGCATCGAGCTAATGCCAGAATACCCAAGCGAAAGAATGCGCGGACGAAGGTAAAAATGGTGGTTGTCGCCTGTCCCTACATACCCGAGTTTTGCGAGGGTGTAGATGCAACGCCGGACAGCAGCTCGCGAGAACCCCGTCTTAAGGCTGAGCTGAGAGATCGTCATTAGACGCTTGCGACCGGAAAATGCCTGTAATACGGCAAGACCCCGAGCAAGCGAAGTCATGAAATTCGTATCCCCGTTCAGTTCATCGATTTGGGCCGGAATCGATAAGGACGTTCCCGTCAGTTCCGCAAATCTCGAAGAGAGAACTTCTTGGACGAGTTCCGTATTCGAGCGAATCTTGGCGGGCATAATAAGAGTCACCCCGCAATTTCAGAATTTCGATTAGCAAAAGTCCGGACATCAACTGAAAGAAATGCTAGCAAAAAGAAGAATAAAAATCCACCTCAAACAAGCTTTCTGCATTCACATGAGATCCATTGTTGTAAAACAGCCTCACGGGAAGCGGTCTCCTCCGAATCCGCGCGGCAGGCCTGACACTGCTACAAGTGCCGGGGGCACATGATGGTGATGTAAGTCGATACGCCCGCCCTTAGCAGTCGATTTGTCGATGAATTGTCCGTACAACCGACTCGCCGGAAAGGCCGCAGCAGCACCTGCCGCCGCGATGGTCCCGAGTATCTGTCGACGCGAGAACCCCCGGCCGCAAGATTCTTGGTCCGGCATATGGACTGCCCCGCATGAAGGTTAAGAATATGGTCGGACATTACATCTTGGTATCTTACTTGTCCAGTATTCGGGTGTGGTCAGCCTTCATCAACCCCAAGACAACCTTTGCCCTCTGTGTCGCCGCGCATTTCAACAGCCGTCGTCACCAGTTCGAACCAGTCGGGTGGATGTTCAGTTCGGCGCAATTTGTGCTTGCGTTGAGTGACGAAAGGAATATGCTCTTGGCGAAACGCGAGCACGATCTGCTGCGAACATATTCAGATCCCGATTCGTCGATCGATTCCCAGCTTGGGTGCATTTTATTGCCGCCGGGACAGTAGCCCATTCGTTAAGGAGGGCGCCGTGTGGAAGAAAGGGTTTGCAAGTCTCGTACTAGTTGCATTCTTCGCCGCCGCCGGCGCCAAAAAAGAATCAAAGAGCGCCGTCGAGGACGTGGCGCAAACAATTGGGGCGGCGAACCTGAAAACAATCCAGTATTCCGCAACAGGGTTTACCTACATCTTCGGCCAGAGTTACTTTCCTAACGGTCCCTACCCTAAGTTTTACGCAAGATATTCGCGCATCGTGGACTACGAAAAGGGTCTTTCACGAGAGGAGACGCTTCGGAAACAATTTGAGAATCCGCCGCGCGGCGGAGGGCAACAACCGATTTACAAAGAGGCTCGAGGGATGTCGGTGACTTGAGAAAACTCTCCTTGGGGCGGCAGCGCGCTGGCGCTCACGCCACACGGGTGGGTGAAAGCTGCCACGACTGCGAGTCCCGCAACGAAATCAATTACTATGAACGGCAAACCCGGCATGCTCGTCTCGTTCATGATCAAGGGAAAGTACAAGGTTGACGGATACATAGACGACCAAAATTTACTCGAGAAAGTAGACACCTGGAGACCGGACCCGATACTGGGCGACATATTGATAGAGACAATTTTTTCCGGTTATAAGGATTTTGGCGGCACGAAGTTCCCTACAAGAATCGTCCAGACGCAGGACGGGCATCCCGTGTTGGAGCTGAACGTGAATGACGTCCAAGCAAACGTGGAGGCCAACATCCAACCGCCACCGCCACCGCCTCCGACCCGCGTGGAATCTCAGGAAATTGCCAAAGGCGTCTGGTATCTGGCCGGGACGCCCGACCCGAACAGCATGGCTGTTGAGTTCAAGGACTACACCGTCCTGATTGAGTCTTCCTTCACCGAAGCGCGCGCGCTTGCGAATATTGCGGAAGTGAAGCGGCTCGTTCCCGGCAAGCCGATCCGGTACCACATCAATAGTCATCACCATTCCGATCACGCCGCAGGACTGCGCGCCTTCGTCGCAGAAGGGTCCATCATCATTACGCACGAGTCAAACAAGTCGTATTACGAGCACGTCGTCTTGCGTAATCCTCACGAGTTGGAGCCCGATCTCCTTTCGCGAGATCCGAAACCCGCCAAATTTATATGGGTGAAAGAAAAATACGTCTTGACCGATGGAGATCGCCAGCTGGAAATATACTGGGTCCATGATGCGGGACACACATCGAACCTTCTGATTTCCTACATGCCAAAGGAAAAATTGTTATTTATAACCGACATCTTCAATCAATTCGGTGAGCCGCGCCCCAACGATCCTCCGCCGGGAATCGTCACCCCATACTATGCGGCTCTCGGAGACAATCTGAAACGCCTGAATCTTGACGTCGAGTGGATCGCGCCATCTCATGGCAAGGGGGTTGTGTCGGCAGATTTGCTGAAGACGGCGCTCGTGGGCACTGTTCAAGCGCCGCCAGTTCAACCGGCTGGATATTGAAGAAACATCATGCGGTGTCTCGTCGATGAAGGCGCTTTAATTTGATGCCAACTGGCTGTGCCTGGTCTTCGTACTAGCCACGATCCGTAAAGGAGGAACAAACTTTATGTTACCTATCCGACGATTGAGCGGAGCCGCTATCGGCATGACCCTCATTCTGGGGCTGGCGATTACTCCATCCGCGCGAGCACAGGCGCCGGTCGTGGGCAGCTGGGAAAAGGCGGCCCCATTTCCCGAACCGGAAGAGGAACTCTCTGGCGCGGCTGCAAACGGGAAAATGTACGTCCAAGGCGGATTTGGCCCCGGCGGCCACCCGGTCGGAATGATGTGGGAGTACGACCCGGCCGCGGACAAATGGACCAAGAAGAAATCCATGCCGGTTCCTGCGCACCATGCCGCGATCACCGAATACCACGGCAAGCTCTACATCTTTGGCGGATTTACTTTCTATGCGGTGCCCAACCAGACTTTTGGGGGATGGGAGCCGGTCGACAACGCCTGGGAATATGACCCGGCCGCTGATTCCTGGAAAGCGCTCGCGCCTTTGCCCACCAAGCGAGGTTCTCCAGTTGCCATTACGCTAGGCGGAAAGATCTACGTCATCGGCGGCGCCAGCAATCAAGGCTCGAATGCCCCAGCGATCTTTCCGACCGGGCCGGCTCGTTCGCTCACCGTGAATGAAGCGTACGACCCGGAGACGAACAAGTGGGAAACACGCAATCCCATGCCGACGCCGCGGAACCACGCCTATGCCGGCGCTGTTAGTGGGAAGATCTATGTGATCGGCGGCCGCGTCGCTCAACCGTTCATTACTGTGGCGAGTAACCTCGATATTGTCGAGGAGTACGATCCCTCCACCGATCAGTGGGGTCCGCAAAAGGCTCGCATGCCTACTGCGCGCAGTGGCGGAGGTTTTGCTACTTATAACGGCCGCATTTATGTGGCGGGTGGCGAGGTTCAGACTCCCCAAATGCTGGGAGCGTTCTGAGCCCTTGAGATTTACGATCCCGCAACGAATCTGTGGGCTACGCTTCCTCCCATGCCGCTTCCACGGCACGGAGTTGCTACTGCCTTCCTCGGCAATCGCTTGCACCTGGTAAGCGGGAAAATCACTTCCGGAGGATACACGCCGGACGTACAGGTCGCTACGGTTGAACACGACGTGCTTGAGATCCGGTGAGACTTACCGAATCGTCCAGACGAGAGCGATCGATTTCGAGTGGTTCTTTCTGCCTGGCACACTTGTTTCCCGGCAGACTTGATCATTCGAATTTCGTCTCCCAGCCGTTAATTCGAATCGCCCGTCATCGGGAAACGCAATTGCGTTTCGCGCGAGCCGCCTTTCGAAGCAGCGCAATTGCGCGCTAGCACGGGAACGGAGTAGCTGATTCCCTGCCCTCGGGATCATTCGTTCCGTCGAACATAGATCGAGGAGTGCCGGGCGGTCCGCATCGGGAAAACTGGTATTGCCGTCAGAGATTCATCACCCTGCGAGATCAAAGAGGCATACTTCGCAAACTAAATTTCCGAGAGATCGAACTCACGGTAATTGAGGAAGCGAAAAAAGATTTCCTCAATCTCCATGACCAGGCAAGTTAAATCAATTCCCTCCCCCGTCAAGCGTCCGTTGGTCACATCGGCCACATAGCCGTGTTCGCTAATCGCCAGGGTAAGAGGCAGTCGCTCCATCCAGATTGCTCCTGTCCATGTCCTATTTTCTAGGGGCGCATTGTCCAACCAAAGGGCGATCTCGGAGCGTTGTCACACGCACGAGTTGATCCGAGCATCGCGTGTCTGTTACTCTGCCGCCGGGCATGGCGGAGAAATAGCGACGATGAGCGATTTCTCTTTCTTTGAGTTTAAAACCCCGGAGACCTATGACAGAAAATACGGGCGGTGCAGCGATCAAGAAGTTGCGCAGACCGGAGCGGTATGAGGATTCACTCATCTTCGAGCGAAAGCCATTCTGTTGGCCCGGCGGTAAGACATTGGCTGTCTGGATCATCCCTAACGTCGAAGCCTGGACATACGATTCGCCCGAGGGATTAGCTACGTCACCGAATATCCGGAATGTAGTCCCGGATGTAATCAACTATGCGTGGAGAGAATATGGAATTAGAGTTGGCTTATGGAGAATTGCGGATGTTTTGACATCCTTGGGAGTTCGGGCGACCGTAGCGTTGAATTCGTCCGTGTGCGAAATATTTCCGAGAGCGGTAGAAGAAATGACAAAGCGGGATTGGGAGTTCATGGGGCACGGAATTACAAACAGTCAGCCTCTGTCTCACCTTTCTAGTTCTAGCGAAGAAAAAGATGTGATCCGGACCACGCTCGATACCATTCAGAAGGCGGCGGGCTCGCGACCGAAAGGATGGTTGGGACCGGCTCTCGCTGAGAGGTTCGATACACTCGACATCCTGGCTGAGGAAGGTGTTCAATTCGTGGCCGACTGGAACAATGACGATCAGCCCTACCGCATGAAAGTAAAAAGCGGAAAGATGCTTTCGGTTCCTTATTGCATGGTGCTCAACGATATCGGGCTCTTTTCTCGACATGGCTACACGGGCGAAGAATATTTTGGTGCGATCGTAGATCAATTCGAGACTCTCTATTCTGAAAGCGAGTCGCTTGCACGAGTCATGGGCATTCCCCTTCATCCTTTCTTGGTCGGACAGCCGTTGCGCATCAAGTATTTCCAGAGAGCGATTGCTCACATGAAAAAGATGGATCGAGTCTGGTTCGCGACGGGAAGTGAGATTGCCGAAGCTTATGAGCGAGTTTGTTTTTAGCAAACAGAGGCACTGAACGTTCGCGGGCCGATCATGAACATATGTCCGTAACGGATGTTTCAAGATGGAGATAGCCATGTTCCGGAACCGCTGGTGGATTGTAGTTGCTTCGCTAATGGCTCAATTCGTCGGAAGCGGGGCGATCAACATATTCGCCTTCGGCGTGTTCTTGAAGCCTGTCGCCAATGATTTAGGTTTGGGTCGAGGTGTTTTGTCTTCGGCGCTTTTGCTGAGCACCTTTATGACGGCCGTAGGGTGCCTTACTTTCGGTGCGTTTTTTGATCGGGTTCGAATCAGAACCGCTTTGCTGCCTGCTATCGCCTTGTATGCCTTGAGTGTAGGTTGTTTTGCTTTCCTCCGACCATCCCTTGCGATTGTTTACACTCTTTTCGGACTTTCGGGTTTCTTCGGGGCTGGACAAACACCGTTAGGATATTCCAAAGTCATCGCCCAATGGTTCAATAGGGAACGCGGTCTGGCGTTGGGGATCATACAGGCTGGAATTGGCATCGGTGGGATTTTTGTTGCCCAGCTTGCAAGATTGTTGATTGCCGACTTCGGTTGGCGGAAGGCATATTTCGGCATCGGCATCGTCATCTTCATGGTTGCTTTCTTGCCGGTGGCAATCTTTGTTCGAGAGCCTCCTTCCCTTTTGTCCGCGCGCCTGTCAACTGGGCAAGGCCTCCGCCAGAATAAAGTGGCATCTGGCCTGACAGCTGCCGAAGTGTTGCGGGGATCCCGGCAATTCTGGATGCTCGCCGTCGCGTTCTTTATTGTTGTTCTCACGGCGAATGGGCCGCTGATTCACGCTGTCGCTTTGCTCACGGATCGCGGTATTTCGATATCCAGGGCGACAGCCGCATTGTCGGCGGCCGGATTTGCCATGATCGTGGGCCGTCTGCTGTCTGGATATTGCCTCGATCGATTTTTCGGTCCCTATGTAGCGGTTTTCTGTGTTGGCGGTGCGATGATCGGCCTTGGCCTTCTGAGTAGCGGGTACGGGGGGATTGTACCAATAGCCGGAATTATACTTTGCGGTCTGGGGATGGGCGCCGAAGGGGATATCGTGCCATATTTTGTAAGCCGATATTTTGGTTTGCGCTCTTTTGGACAGATCTACGGTTACTTATTCGCTGTGTTCATGATTGGCGTGGGGGTGGGTCCGTCACTAATGGGTTTCTCCTTCGATCGCTGGCACTCTTATGCCCCAATGTTCATCGTTTTCGAGTTTGCGCTTTTGTTGGCCTGTATCATCTTTTTATTCTTGGGGCCGTACCAATTTCCAGCCGAAGAGCAAATGACGGTTGGCGATGAGAGAGGAACGCTTACGGAGCTTTCTTCTCCAACGGTTGGCGACGCGGCAAAGCCGTAAAAGGGAAACGTGGAAGGGCTCCTTGCTTGAAAGAGGCTCCGTTGCACAGCGCTGACTGCGTCATAGTCTTTTTCGTGGAGGTACCACAAAATGAAGCCACCTATTTGGGACATGTTTCTTACGGAGCGCGATAAGGCCGTGTTCTCCGCAGGGGGATTCGGCGCGCGAATGGGCTTTGGCAAGCGGCCCGCAATTCTGGTGGTCGATGTCAACTACGCGTTCTGCGGCGATAAGCCGGAACCGATTCTTGAGTCAATAAAGCGCTGGCCCACTTCCTGTGGCGAGGAAGCATGGGGAGGCGTACGAGTCATCAAACGGCTCATCGAAGCCGCCCGCGCCAAAGGCCTTCCAGTCATCTATACGACCAACAAGAAGCGTCCTGACAAGTGGGACAATGGCAGTTGGTCGTGGAAAAACACGCGCCAAAATGAACGGCTGCGCACGCAAACCAATCTCGATCCGAATGCGGTCGTGGATGAGATTGCCCCAGGCCCAAGGGATATTCTGATTCAAAAGCAGAAACCGAGCGCCTTTTACGCCACGCCTCTGCAAAGCTATCTCACTCTTCTGGGCTGTGACAGCCTGCTCGTTGCTGGAGCTACGACGAGCGGTTGCGTCCGCGCGTCGGTTCTCGACGCGTTCAGCAGCAACTATCGCGTTGTAGTTGTAGAAGATGGCTGCTTCGACCGTTCGCAGGCCTCACACGCTGTGAGTCTTTGCGATATGCACGCGAAATATGCCGACATTGTCGAAAGCGCCGAAGTTATCGACTTCATTCTTACACTTCCTGCCGGGATGTTTGATTTACCAGCGGGCGAACCAGCGATGCAGACCGCAGCAAGTCGACCGTAGGTGGACTGTGAACGTGCCATTTAGTTTGAGTTTTCCACTTGGATTCTGAGGTTGAGGAATTCGTCTAATTCGGCCGTTTGACGGATATAGACAACTCTCGTCGAAGTCTTTTCTTGGATGATTGCCGGCCCATCGATCCCCTTGCCGGGCTCCAATCGGAATTGCGGTTCAAGATCAATTCCCTGCTGCCTTTCTTGGCAGCTGCTGGTCCGCTCGATTTTCCATTTGCGCTATAAACTGGCGGGCGATCTCGCTCCCAGTTGCGCGCCAGACACCTTCGTGGCGGCAGATATACTCGAGTGCTGCATCGAATGCATCAATGCGATACGGCATGCCGGTCAGATAAGGATGAATCGCAATGGCCATGACCCGGCCGGATTCCTCGCCCTCCCGATAGAGAACGTCGAATTGCCGGCAGATCATCTCTTGGAATTCAGCGGCTGTCCGGTGCATTTGTTCAAAGGCAGGCTTGTCGTTGATGTCATGACTGTACGGCAACGAGACAAGATTACGGCCGCCTTCCAGGTTCATCATGTAAGGTTGGTCATCGTTGCACCAATCACATACATACTCAACACCTTCGGCCGCGAGCAAATCGAGCGTGTCCCAAGTCTCCTGCAGACCGGATCCCAGCCAGCCCGCCGGCCGCATTCCGGTGGCGGTCGCGATGGTGGCAAGGCTGTCTCGGATGATCTTCGCCTCTTCGCCAGGTGGCGCGTCATTCAGGCGCCGCGTATTGGTCCGATTATGGCCCATCCATTCCCACTTCCGCGCTTGGCCTTCTTCGATAATCATCGGATGTCGCACGCATACATCACTGTTGAGCGCGACCGTTGCTCGGATTTCATGCCGATCAAGAGTCTGCATTAACCGGAACACACCTACCCGATTGCCATAATCTCTTGATGACCATAAAGGGATGTCAGGAATCTTGCCGCTGCCGGAGCCCCCTGGTCGCTCCTCGAGAGAAAAGAATTCAATGTTCGGGATAACCCAGAGCGCCACTCGCGCGTTATTTGGCCATGTGAGACGCGGTCGATGAACTATCGGTGAATACGGAAACGGACCGTATGCGTTCGGCTTCATTATGAATTAGCTCGCTTTTAGAGCCCGCTCGCCCCTAAGGTGAGTTTCAACTTCGTCGATGTGCAGTACGTCGGCGTACTTGTGATGTAAGTCGAACAGATTCACTTTGTGCGACAGCACGCTCCTGTCAAAACAGCACTCCTCCACTAGAACGACGTGAAAGCCATGCGAGTACGCATCGACCGCCGACGCGCGCACACAGCCCGAGGTACTCTCCCCGCAGATAATTACCGTTCGTATGCCAAGTTGGGTCAGGTGGGCCTGAAGAGGAGTCCCAAAAAACGCGCTTGCACGTTGTTTGGTAATTATGACGTCATCCGTTTCTGGCTTGAAATCCGCTCGTATGGCATATGCTTCAGCGTCGTTGCGCGGCGCCCGGCGCTTGGTCGCATTGAGCCCTTCCGGCCGGCTGTTTGGACGGACATCCATGGTTGTATAAAAAACGGGGATTCTAGCAGAGCGCACCGCTGCAAAAAGTCGTTTTGTGGGTTCGATTGCAGACCAGGCATGCTCACCACAAGAACTCGGATACGTTTTTGAGATCTCCGCGATGGGCCGAGCTCCACCCTCGTAAGCAAGTTCATAGAGATCGATGGCAAGCAGCGCGGGGGACATGCCTACGAAAACGTCGCGCGTATAACGGGAGTATAGATCGAGGACATCGCTTGAAACGACATCCCTCCAGCAATGATCTTCGAAATCGTTCGGCATTGACCCTATCCTGAAAAGGCCTTATGGCACTGATCGTCCAGCATTGTCAAGTCTGCGGCGCACCATGGCAGGTTGCCATAGCCGTTAGCTTTTCCCACACAGGTACGTGGAGATACTAAGTTGCCAGCGTTAACACATTCTTCTAAGCCGCTTCATGCTGAAGGCGCCTTTGTGTGGGCTTTGTCGATATTTGAACTACTTCCTGCCATCATACAACACCTGGCGCTCTACGGCCTGAGCAAGCGCGCCGGGTTTTCGCAAAGAATTGAATCGCGCTCCCTCTCGGTTATATTCGGTATTGCCTCCACGTACTCTGCGGGCTTCTTGATGGCCATGCCCTGCGGAAAGTCGGTACCACACACGACTCGGTCGGCGCCCACGAGATCAATCAGCATCCGGGTAAGCTTCGGGTCGTGCATGGTGAGATCGCAGTGAAAGCGGCGCAGGTAATCGCTTGCCCGTGGCAGCTTCGAATTTTTGAGTAAGTTTGAAAATCAGTGAGCAAACCGATTTCGGTGAACCCATTGACCCAATTGGGATAACCTATCAGGATCAACAAGCCGGTTATCCCAAAGTGCACATGGAAAATACTTTGCGAGGGTATTTATGAATTCCCGAATTTCAATTATCAATCAATTGATGCATATCAGAATAAAGAAGATCGTTCAGACAGCTCTAGTAGCGTCCCTGGTGGTGTTTCTGAGTTCTCTTCCGCGTCTCTCCCAGCTGTATTCAGCGCAAGCGCGAACCGGCGGGGCCGCATCTTCCAAACCGAATATTGTTTTGGTCCCTGGCGCATATGAAGACGGCTCGATCTGGACGAAAGTCATCCGATTGCTGCAGGCCAATGGATTCCACGTTACGGTCGTTCCCATTCCACTCACATCCCTGGCAGCAGACGCTGCCATGACGAAGAGTGTCGTTGCCAGGCAACAAGCGCCGGTGATTCTCGTAGGCCATTCCTGGGGAGGAGTCGTAATCACCGAGGCCGGCAACCAATCGAACGTCATTGGCTTGGTGTATGTTGCTGCCCTCGCACCCGATGCCGGCGAAGGTTCGGGAGACATGCTGCGACAATGCCCGCGGAAAGCTTCGTCGCCAATTCACACGGACGAAGCCGGTCGCAAGTGGCTCGATACCGACGCGTATCCTGAAGCTTGGGCCGGAGATTTGGACATCGCCGATGCGCGAGTCTTGGCTGCCACTGAACGCCCCATCGCCACTCAATCGTTCACGGACAAGGTCACGCAAGCCGCCTGGCGGACAAAGCCTTCATGGTTCCAGATTTCAGCGAACGATATGGAGCAGTGTGCAGAAGTGCAGCGGTTCATGGCCAAACGCATGGGAGCCAATACAATTGAATTATCCGCTAGCCACGCGTCTCCGCTCTCCCATCCCGATGAGGTAGCCAAACTGATTATGGATTCGGCGGAGAAGGCCGGATCAACGAAGGCAAGCGTAACTCACTAACCAGCCCAGAAGGAGAGTATATGAAACGCTCTGTCAGCGCAGTGCGTGGTCCGCTTGCAGGCCTACCGCTTTAATGTTCCGGCGACGACACGGGGCTTTGGGGGGCAAATACTCAATGGCGGACTGCCGCATTGGTTGCACGGGATAGTGTACCAACCAAATTGTCTTTTGGATTTTTGAGCATCTTCACGGAATGAACATGAATGACGCCCTTGTCGACATACAAATGCACATTGAGCTCGACGTGATGACCTTCATGGCCTTTGAGCATCTCGGGATTCAAGACGTCCCACGTCTTCCCGTCATCGTCCGTCACGAATGTCAATTTGCCACTATCGGCTTTGACCGTGCCTCGGATCGTTCTAAGCGAGCCTTCCTCCTGAGCCATGCTTGTCAGACTGGAACGTCGAAACCCCTGCGATAAGTGGGCGAACGCAGTCATATCCAGCGCCACAAACAATGTCAATGCAATGACTGAAATTTTCTTCACGCAGAGAATCTCCTTAATCTGGAATATGGTTCATTGACCAGAAGCCATGATACGTACGGGAATTCGCCAGAAGCGAGTCGAACGAACACACCGTAGACGATTTCCGAGCCAGACTTATTCGCGTGAATGCCGTGACGAAAGCCACTGATTCCCAAGCTATCTTTAGCAGCGGCGTAAGGTTTCGACCTTCCTACCGACCACCGAAGGCCTTGTCATTTTGCCGCAGATCTTTCACTTGATCCCAATAGGGCAGCCAAGAGTGGTCCTTATCGGGCTTGGATTGTGGGGGGTCGGGAAAAAATCCATAACGATTCGGCATTACGACCTCCACCAGGCTCTTCTTATCCAGAACATCGGTCTCCTTAATGGTCCCGTTCTTGAAGAGTATGAAGGCGGTCACAGCGTAAACCTCGCTTGGGCTTAGAGTTCCCTCAGCATCGCGCGGCATGGCGCGGTTGATGAAGTCCCAAATCGTAGTCGCATAGGGCAAATAGCTCGCGGCGCTTTTTTGAGGGGTAGGGGTATTGAGTGTGCCAACGCCGCCCGCCAAACGCGCGAACGGGAAATTACCCTCTGCGTTTTTTCCATGACAAAAGGAGCACTTAGCCGCATAGATCTTCGCGCCTTCTACCGCGGTTCCGCTTCCGGGAGGGAGCTCTTTTCCGTCGGGACCTACAGCATGATCCCAGGCACGCACTTCAGCCTCCGTCGGCGTCCTCCCCATCTTGTAGGTAGGGGACTGCGCCATGGCTGCGACACACGCGAACAGAGCCACCACCGCCAATAGAGAACTAGACCTTGATATTGAGATTGGTGTAAAGCGCATCTTTGACGCTCCCATCTTTCCCGATTTTCCAGGGCTGAATCGGATTGTTGAGAAACTCCGAGATATTTGCCGTTTCCCAAAACTTTATAACTTCAGCAGCTGGGATGTGAGGTTCTCTGGCATTACCCCACATTTGTGCTAGCTCCGTAAACGTCGGTTGAATATCGCCAAATTCATTCGTGCACCGGGACATGATCACGGCTTCCGAACCGTCCCAATTCCAGTCAAAGCGGAATCGCGTATGCGCCTTTCGATAGATCGGCGTCTGAAGAACCGCGTCCTTCCAAGTCCGCCCGTTATCGGTGCTGACTTCCACGCGGCTGATCGCACCCCTTCCGGACCAGGCTAGACCGGTGATCTGATAGTAGCCGCGCTCGTTGAGTTGGTGGCCATCACAGGGAAAAGTGATCAGCGACTTCGGTCCGACTTGAGATTCGTATATGGATGCCTTGCCGTCCGGCCGCAAGTTGGTGTAGGCAGTGGTCTCGCTCTGGAAATAATAAGGTTTGTCCACCACCTTAATGTTCCTCAAATACTTCACATTGTTGACCCCTTGCCAGCCGGGAACGAGCAGCCTCAACGGATAGCCCTGTTCTCGCCGCAGCGCTTCGCCATTTTGACCGTACGCCACGATCACATCGTCCATACACTTCTCAAGCGGCATGCTTTTCGCATGCTTTTCCGTATCATTCCCTTCCGCGACGATCCAACTCGCCCCCGATTGCACACCGCATTCCTTGAGCAGCAAGGAAAGGCGTACCCCTGTCCATTCACTGGAAGAGGTTCGTCCGTGAAGCGCCTGGATGAAACGAACGTCCTTGGCCACATCGGGGTACTTCTTCATGTCGCTCAGATAGGACTTGTAATGCATCACCCCGCTGTTTCCAGTGCACTCCAGGAAATGAACTTCGGATACGGAAGGGAAGCGCTTCAATTCGTCCATAGTGAAGACCAAGGGACGGTCCACCATGCCGTGGATCAGGAGAGTGTGCTCCTTGGGATCAATGTTTGGAAGATGCTGCTCGCGCAACACCAAAAAATGGAAACCGGATGGGGTGATGGCTCCGATCGTATCCTGAAGCGGAGTCAGATTTCGCAATCCCGTGGCATTTAGTACTCCCACACTGTGCGCCCGTGTAGTGGTCTCGAAGCCGGAACGCCCACCGTAGGCTAAATCCTCGATGACGGGGTCGTCCGGGGTAACGCCCCGCTTGGTGGTGGGTTCGTCGGCCGCGCGTGCTTTGCCATTCACGAACGGTATCGCTCCCACAGCCAAGCCGGCCAGAGCCGCACTTCCCTTCAAGAATCCTCTACGATCAGGCTTCGTGGAATTCATTGGCGAGACCTCCTGGCGAATCCTTCTTAGAAGTCCATGTAGCGCTAATACGGGATGTACACGCAGTGATGCAGGTCACGCTGTGACGTAATGCAGATCACTTATCGCCTGCCGCTCGCACTCACATCGAATAGTGTTCCATCTCTCGAGTCGATGACGTCATGCGCCCATGCGGAAACGGAGTAGTTGATTCCCTGCCCTCGGGATCAGGAAATCTTGACGTCCATCTGGGGCGGCGGTTGCCCTTGTAGACGAGCCTTACTCAGTCGAATCCTGATCGGATAACCCTTCCTAGTATGCTTTCGAACAGCCTCATACCCTTCGGGCCTTGACACGCAATATCGCCCGCAATATCCTGTTATGGAATGAAGGCATACGTCTTGGACACGGATGTGCTCGTGGCAGCCTTTCGTAGCGACACTGGCGCATCTCGCCAGGTGCTCGAGGCGGCGTGAGCTCGCAGGTTCGACTTGCTGTTGTCTGTACCCTTGATGCTGGAATACGAATCAGTTCTAACCCGTCCTCAGCATCTTGCGGCATCCGGAGCGAGCAGAGAAGATGTATCTTCAGTGCTGGATGAACTGGCTTCCGTCGGGAAGAGGGTCGAATTAATGATTCGCATGCGGCCGATGTTACCAGATCCGAATGACGAGATGGTGTTGGAAACAGCCATCAATGGTCGCGCCGATTCGATCGTGACTTTCAACGATTGGGACTTTAGGCCTGTGGCGGCGCGTTTTCGCTGTTCGGTGGTGCGGCCGGGGGAAGTGATTCGGGGATTTGCAGAGGAAACCGAGTGATGGCGAGAGATGGAGTGAATTCATGAGACGAAGCAATTTTGCTTTACGGGTACCGCCTACCCTATTGGCCGAAGCGCGCAAGGCCGCCGAATCGGAAGGAGTGGCACTCAATCAGCTGATCACCCTCGCACTTGCAGAAAAGGTTTCCGCAATGCGCACGCAAGAATACTTTGAGGAACGCGCGCGACGTGCCGATCCGGCAAAGGTTAGCCGGATTCTAGCTCGCGTGGGCAAGGGAAATCCTCCTATCGACGGTGACGAACTCCCGTTGGGATTCGCAGCTAGGAAGGTGAAGAAAAAGAAGTGAAGAGAAGAGAAACGTCATTATCCCAGGTAGATCGAGATTCGTCCGCCTCCCTCCACTGGCCAAAGGGTTTACTCTTGTTATTGAGGTTGTGTGCGATCTCTCGCAATCGTTGTCCAGATTTTGGGTGCAACATCGGCGCAGCTAAAAAGTAGGAGCTGTCATCCGACTGTTTCAATGGGCTAGTGGGATTCAAACTCTCAGCTACCCGAGCTTTAGAACTGCTTGGAGATGATCCGCTCAGATTTTCTGGGGGAGTGAGCTTGGAGGCGGGTAACAGAGATGCTTTATTGCCTTGCCTCATTCGGCCAGGACGTGCGGATTCGTCTGCCTGAGGGTAAACATATCGACGTGGCGGTCATCCATGGCTTTCAGCATCAGGTTGTCATCGGTCATATCGCGGCGAAATAGGGCTCGCGGAGCGTAAGGATGGTTGCCCGGGACGACGCACTCGAGTTCACCGTTTTCGTTCCGTCTGATGTTCTTCACGCCGTTCGCCGCCCCTTCCCTTTCGATCAAGTCGGCAAACTCTGGTGGATACCAATGAAGGTGCGCATCAATCACCGGCTTGCTGTAGTGGTATTTCGGTTGCAGAACTATTTCCTGCGCGCTTTCTGCTTTCGGCTGAATCAGCGATGATGCGCCTACCGCGGCCGTCCCCCTCAGAAGATCACGCCTCTTGATAGCCATCTTCCCTCCGAATCGAGACAATTCCGTCGCCGGACGAAACTCGCAGTGCGATCACCACTAATTCAATTCTTAGCAGGTGTCTGTATCTGGGACGTCAAGCGCAGTTGGAGCTGATGAGTGTTGATCGTGATGGCGCCTTCTGAGTGGCCTCTTTCGCGGCTCTTGGCAAGTTGATTTCTACCCTTCTCCGGTAAGCAGCTATTTGGTCAACTCTCAGAACTTTGGTCTAGCTGCAGCAATGACAACTAGGACGGTTAGCTTCGATTCCCTACTCCAGCGGCTGGATTCGCACAATATACCCTTGATAATCCACATACCAGACAGTGACCGGGTTGGTTGAGTTATCGATCCAAGTTCTTCGATCATGCGCGAACGGTTCCGGCATCATGTATTCTATCCACCGCTCGGTCTTAGGATTCAAGCGGACAAACTCGCGGCCGGGCAGCACACCGGCCCAGACTTCACCGTTCTTATCCGGCATTGCCTCGTAAAAACCAGCCAACGGATTGATGGGGAGCGGTGGTTTGAATTCGCGGATACGCCCCAGCTTTTGGTCGAGTTCCACCAGCGTGCCGTTACCGCCGCCAAACCAGGCATTTCCGAACGGATCGAATCCACCTCTTCGCGAATTCGACGGCTCAGATCCCGTCTCAAGATTTAGCATCTTGCCCGTGTTTATATTCAGGAGCTGCGCGGAGTTGCCGCCGCCCGGTGGCGATCCCCCCGCCCACCAGTTCCCATCGTACGAGATGGCATTATCGTAGGTGGAGGGCGCCTTCATGGGAAACTGCTGTACGAACTTGCCGGTCTCGGGATCAATTTTGACAGCAGCGTGGTCGTCCGTGTACCAGAAGTACCCATCGGGTGCGAGGGCGAAATTATTAAACCCAGGGGAATTGATCGGCATCACCGAAGACCGGATGGGAATTTGCGTGAACTTTTCTGTCTTAGGATCGAATTTGGTCAGATTGTGCGACCACACTTCGGAAAACCAAATAATGTCGTTCCTATCGACCGTGATCCGGTGTGATCCGGGTAACGCTCCCGGCGTGAGAGGAACCGCATATTCCGTGATCATCCCGGTCTTCGGGTCCAATTTGCCGATGTACCGCGTCCTGTGGCTCGAAAACCAGATATTGCCTTTCGAATCGCCAGCAACGTCATGTGGGCTCATCAACAAGCGAGGCAAATAATATTGCGTGATCACCACGCGGGTGGAAGCACCGCGTGGGCGCGGAAAAATCTGAACTTGCCCGTCCTTCGAATCCGGCCCGCGAACCCGCGTCAGAAACTTCACGATCATATCTTCAATGCGTAAGCGCCTGGGATCGTTGGGGTCCATCCCGTTTTCTGAGTTGGCAATGGCAGGTGTCGTTGGGTTAATGAGCGATGCACCGTTATAATGCATCATGCGGTGCACGATCGAGCGCCAGCTTCGTTCGTCATAGCGGTTCCTCAAGACCTGCTCGTAAGAATGGCAACCGGAGGCGCAGCTTCGAAATGCCCGCTTTTCCTCGGCGGTCCCGGCCAGGTTCCAGATCAATTCGGAACCGCCCATTTGAGATTCGATTTCCTGGGTGCCCGGAAGAAAATCGGTATTTGAAACTCGTTCGAGCACGATGTCGTCGACCTTGGTCGCGCCGTCGATCTGAACTTCCGTCCTAAAAGGCTTGAACTCGAGCGGCGAGGCAATGCGCAACGTGTAGGTGCCTGCTCGCATCTTCGGAAATTCGTAATTTCCTTCTTCGTTGGTGAAAACTGTGGTTCGAACACCGTTCGGCGCGATCAACTGCATCATCACGCCCTCGGGCGTGTCGCCTGTCCGGATTCGTACGGCTCCTCGAGCTCCTCCGGATACGCCACTCTGCACCGGCCATTTATGCTCCGTGGCCTGATACCAGGGATTCGGCGGCGGATTCTCGCCTTCGACGCAGCACTTCCCCTCGCGAATGTAAGCAACCAGGTCCGCGACGTCTAAGTCGCTCAAACTCGTGCGGAACGACGGCATGCCCGGGCCGCCATTCTTGATTTGCGCCATAACCGTGTCGTCGCCGACCGGCTGGCCGGATTCCAGGTCTGCGTGTTTGAACAGATCCTTGAGGTAAGGACCGCCCTTGGTGTACTGGTTATGGCACATCCAGCATTTATAGTAGTAGATGATCTCGCCGCGCGCCGCGCCACCGTCGCCAGCCAGTTTGTAACGGTCGATGCGATACGACCACTGCAAATCATCCACCGGAATGGGCGGGTCGGATGCTCCCTGGGTCGCTGCCTGCGCTGCAACAGAACGCTCCATCACTCCTGCCGCGTAGAGTGCCATCGCAATCGCGCACGTAAATAAAACCACGAAAATTCGATTTCTGCGCATCAGCAAAAGCTCCTTGCAGGTTTGGCCCCTGCTTTCTCTCCGTCTTACCGCAGG
>Ga0209415_10000541_pt1 | contig 70464 bp, 55 predicted proteins | sample PeaSoiSIISIP2007_FD_187696 | JGI IMG/M metagenome (GOLD analysis project Ga0209415, IMG submission 187696) | Peat soil microbial communities from Weissenstadt, Germany - SII-SIP-2007 (SPAdes) (version 2) | ecosystem: Environmental > Terrestrial > Soil > Wetlands > Peat | place: Germany...
TCGCTCCTGCAATGGCAACCGTGCTGGGGCCTTGCGGCGTCATTCCCAAGGAATATCCGAACGTCAAATGCTTCAATATTGATTTACCGGACAGCCAGCCGTTTGACAGCCTCCCTGACGGATGGCTCGGCCGGATTATTTCTGAGTTCGGCGAAGAACATGCCAGCCCGGTCATTGCCTATCGCGGGAAGTATCGGTGGGAACGACACTACGAGCGAGCCAGGCTGAATGAGTCTTTCCCATCTGCAGCGCCGAGAGAGGCGCCTGTAATCAGGCGTCTAAAGCCCGGCGGAGTTTACCTGATCACAGGAGGAACCGGTGGACTTGGACTCGCCATCGCCGGGTATCTTGCCAAGGCGTGCCGGCCCAGACTGGTGCTGACCAGGAAGTCCGCGTTTCCGAAAAAGTCCAGGTGGACGGAATTGGTGACGGCGGCAGATACTCCGGCCCCCGTTCTCAAGACGCTCACGGCCCTGATGGAGATCGAAAGAATGGGTGCGGAGATCGAGGTCCTGGTTGCGGATGTCTCCGACAGAGAAGAAATGCGGGCGGCTGTCGACGAAGTCCTCACGAAGTACGGAACAATCCACGGGGTTATCCACGCCGCAGGTGTTGTCAGAGCGGGCTTGATTCAGGCCAAGACCAGAGAAACCGCGGATTCCGTATTGGCTCCCAAGGTATACGGCGCCATGATCCTGTTCGACCTCTTGAGGCAGGTCAAACCGGATTTCATGGTCCTGTTCTCCTCCATTAACTCGATTCTCACTCCTTATGCGGAGTGCGACTACAGTGCTGCCAATTCCTCTCTCGATGTTTACTCCAGCTTTGCCAACGCGCATGGAGGTTTTCATACCCTCACCATCAACTGGCCGGGCTGGAGAGAGGTCGGCCAGCTGGCTGACCTTGCGCCTCTGCCCGGGCTGGAGGGCTGGAAGCAGGCTGCCCTCGAAAAGGCAATCACGACAAAAGACGGGTTGGAGGTCTTCAAACGAGCTCTAAATTCGAATCTTACCCAGGTCATTGTCAGCCCGGAGAATCTGGAGTATCTGCTGAAAGAATCCGAAGCGGCATTCGATCCCACAAAGTACCTTTCGCAAGTGCACCCGGCAGAGAGGGCCTTTCAGCCGCCTGGAGGTCAGCACGATGGAGCAGGCCAGCCAACCGACACAGAGGCAGCGCTCGTCGCAATGTGGAGCAGTGTGTTCGGCCTGGAGCGAATTGGCATTCACGACAACTTCCTCGATCTGGGCGGGCATTCTCTTCTCGCCATGCAAATCGTCTCCAGAGTCCGGTTCCTGTATCAAATAGCCTTCACCGTAATGGACATCTTTGAGGCTCCCACCATTGCTCAATTGAGTTCGGTGATTCAGACAAGGATCCTCGCGGAAGCCGAAGGTCTCACCGATGAACACGCGCGTCAGCTGATTTCAAACCATAGGAAAATCAGAATCTCGTGTTCGACGTGAACCAGGCGTGCTGGCGGATCGAGTGGGGAATATTTCGTTTCGGCTCACAGGCTCACACAAAGAAACGGTGAATACTCAATTGAGTTCGGTGATTCAGACAAGGATCCTCGCGGAAGCCGAAGGTCTCGCCGATGAAAAGGCGCGTCAGCTGATCTCAAACCATAGGAAAATCAGAATCTCGTGTTCGACGTGAACCAGGCGTGGTGGCGGATCGAGTGGGGAATATTTCGTTTCGGCTCACGGGCTCACACAAAGAAACGGTGAATCAAAGACACGCAATTGTCGACAAATGGGCCCTGAGTAATTTCGGCACATGCGGTCGCTATGCCACAGACCTAGATCTCTTGTGGAAGACTGAAAAACCCCACAACAACCGCACAATAAGCTCATCACTTCGTCCCGAAAGACGCACGAATCACCGATATACGAGACCACTACAAAGAATCTGAGGCAAAGCTGAGGACCATGACCGCCGAAAAATTGAGGAAAGCGGCTGACAGATTAGAGAAAGCGGGATAGATCGCGGGCGGCGGTAAGGGAGCAGCAATAGGCGCGGGCGTCGGCGGGGACCAAGACTGGAAACATTGCAGTCACGACGCCGGGAGGAAGCGCTAGCAAGGGAACATTCACGGTGTCCTAAGCACTCAATCACTGCGAGTTCGCCCAAGCCGCCCGATGTCTGGGCGGCTCTCTTCTTGCATCACGCCGACGCTGGTTGGGCGGTAACTTCTGTAACCAGGCGTTTGCACAAGCTTGCGCTGTCTGTTCGCCCGTCGGACAAGGTCAATGAGTGAAATTGTCGGCCCCTAAGGCAGGGTGAACGATGCAGTCGCGTTGTCGCGAGACTCGTCCCCGTTTAGCTTCGACCTGAATTCTTTTCGCATTTTTCCTGCTCCCGTTCCCACAACGGCCGTCACTGGATTGTGTCTGCTTCAAGGCTTTGCCGATTCTTCCCGATCACGCGCACTTCTTTCCTACCGTCAAGGTTGTCATTGTCTCTTCCTCCAAAACGTGGCTCGATTCGCTTACTTCCTGTTTGCCGACCGCTCAGGAGTTGTCCAGCCGAGCGGAGCGGTGAGGGTCGTACTCTCGGGACTATAATTCTGCGCACGGATGACGCTAATCACTGGCACGAAACTCGGGCCGCATGAAATCGTCGCACCGCTAGGTGCTGGCGGTATGGGAGATGCCAGGCGGCTCCGCGACATCTTGAGTACGCTTATCCTATTGATCTAGGCGTTGGTTCTTACCAGCGACTGGATCGGGGAACGACTTCGCTTGAGTGTCGCATGAAGGTACCCGCCAAAGCCGACGATGAACGATTCCAGAGCGGTGCGCAGGATTACGCCGCTTACCTCGAGACATCCGAGGGCCGATTGCGCTCCGACTTGACCTTTGCCAACCTGGAAGATTTTCTTCCCTCGTCACAGGCAAGAAAGTCGCTGTGTGCGCTAGACGTCGGGTGCGGGACGGGAGACGCGGCGGTCCGCCTGGCGCGTTTTGGCATTCACGTTACGCTGCTGGATTCGTCTCTGGCGATGCTGGATTTGGCGAAACGCGCAGCACAGGAAGCAGGAGTTACCGAAAAGGTCGTACTGCAACACGGCGACGCTACGCAGTTGGCGACCTTGTTCGAGGCGGCATCGTTCGATGTAATCCTTTGCCACAACATTCTGGAATATGTCGACGAACCTACGGCTGTGTTGCGCGGCGCGGCTCGCGCATTGCGAGGTTCATCGGCGATGCTGTCCGTCCTCGTGCGCAACCAGGCAGGTGAAGTATTCAAGGCGGCGATCCAGGCAGGCGACTTGGCGGCGGCGGAAAATAATCTGACCGCTGAGTGGGGGCAAGAGTCTTTGTATGGAGGCAAGGTACGACTGTTTGCGTCTGATAGCTTGCCAGCCATGCTGAAAGCGACGTCGTTGGCCACGATTGCCGAGCGAGGTGTACGAGTCCTTGCTGATTGCTTGCCGCCACGGGTTTCTCGCAGCGAAGAATACGAACGGATTTTTGAACTGGAACGGAAGCTCGGCAGCCGGCCAGAGTTTGCTGCAGTCGCGCGCTACACACACTGCCTGGCACGTTGCGCAGGTTCGGTGGCGGAGGGCGGTGTGTGACCAACGTCCCTGTTCAACCTTCGTGTACCGCATCCAGCGCAAAGGCACCTGATGCCGCGATTTCGCTCGGGCTCGGCCTTACCAACGAGTGTAACCTTGCCTGCGCCTTCTGCTACCGGGATCCAACCCGCGCGGATCGTCTTTCCCTCGATCAGGTGAAGTCCATCATGGAACGACTGCCTGTGCGTTCGGTGAATCTGGGCACGGGCGAGAACGGTATGCATCCCGACTTCAAAGCCATACTGTCCTACCTGACGACGCTGCCCATCAAACTCACGATCACCTCCAACGGCCACAGCGTCGCGGTTCTGGAAGACGACGAGTTGCGCGCCTTTCATGACATCGAGTTTTCCCTCGATTACCCGACGCAGGCGGAACAGGATGCACAGCGCGGAGACGGCAATTGGGAGCTGATCCACCGGCAAGCGGAACGCTGCGTAAGGCTCGGCGTGCCTGTAACCATCATCGCCGTCATGATGAAGGCGAACCATTTGCGCCTGGCGGAAGTGGCGCGGGTAGCCAAACAGTTTCAGGCTCCATTGCGTGTGAACGTGTACCAGTCCGTGCGATCCGACATCTATGCGCTCTCCTACGAAGAGTACTGGGAGGGGTTCCGGCGGCTGTTTGCGGAGACTGATGTGATCGCTATTGGCGAGCCGCTGGTTCGAGCGATGGCTGGCCTTCCACCGCTTCGGGCAGGATGCGGCGTAAGCACCGTGCGAGTTACACCGCGAGCTACCACACAGCCATGCGTTTATTGGCCAGGGTCCGGGGAGCCGCTGTCGGAATTGCTCTCGATGGAGCTCGACATTCTACATTCGGCGCCCTTCGAGCAGGCCCGCACCCTTCCCGTCGCGTGTCAGCCTTGCGAGTTCCGCGACTCATGCCATGGCGGATGCGCCGGACGACGCCGCCTCCAGGGCGCGCTGTCACAGCCTGACTGCTACTGTCCGATCATTCGCGGGGGACGCCGCAGCCTGCCGGTCCGCATGGCTGCCGCCCGTGATCTGCCGAAACTGAGCAGTTCGTGCACTACCGTAGTGCTGGCCAGGTAGTCTGGTCCGTGCCGAACGATATCGATTGCACGAACTACTGCCCGTGGTTTATTGCGCGCACGACTCATTTCGCGTCCACCCACTTATCTGACCCCGTCAGCTTGACGGACACGTTGGACAAGAAGATGTGCAGGGGCTTGCCATCGGCGGTGCCGCGATGCTCGGTTGAAATGAGAAGCGGGCCAGCTTTCTTGTAGCCGGTCCAGGTTGCGTTGACGAGGCTTGGCTTTTTGTCCCCGCCGTGATGGAAGACAAGGTACTCGACGCGGTTGTCTTTGCCGACGTAAAGGTCCCAGGTGTCGCCAGGCGTGTAGCCGCCGAGTTCCGCTCCATACTTCACCGAGACCAGCGTCGCCGAACCGGCCCCCGCCGGCACTTTCTTCATAGCTTCATCGGTCACAGTGGCGCTCGTGTCCCAGTAAGCATGTAACGGGAACAGGAGCCAATAATTATCGTTGGTGAAACCAGCATCAGTTTGCTTCTTCGTGTCGTCGTTGATCTCGGAGCGCATGTAAGTAACTTTGACCGGCTTACCGTCTTTATCTTTTCCTTCAAAAGTAACCTTGCCGGTCTTGGGTTCCCACTCCCAGGTACGGGAAGCTTTGAAGAGTCCGGTGATTTCCCCGTTCCAGGTGTAGCGGATCGCCTCAACTTGCCCGAATGAGTCAAGGCCATAGGTCTTGGCGATCTTTTCGAGAATTGGCGGGCGCGTCTGCGCCCAGGAGGTTGCAGCAAGGACCAGAACTCCGACAGCCAGAAAACGGATCATCGTTGTACGGCTCGAATTTGTCATGGAGGTCGCTCCTCGGTGAATTGAACGGATGTTGTTTAGGATGACGGGCACAGAGTTCTGGATACAAGAATCGTGTCTGGCGCCAGTACCTTCCACCTTCTTTGTTTAGCGTCGGGCCGCTGCCGGTCGTGTGAACCGACGCCTCGTGATAATTACACCTGCGGCTGCGACGGATCCGTATTCCAGCAGCAAAATCCAGCCAGGAACTAACCACGGACGACCCAGCGTGCGTAAATGCCAAACGCAATAAGTAGGGATGATGCTCACCGTCCAGATGAGGATCGGCAGCGTTGCAGCCGACCGCAGGAACGGCAGCAGCCAGAGAAGGTACCACGGATACACGACCGGTGCGCAAAGTAGCGAGGCTGCCATCGGCCAGGCAAATGCGTCCGCGGACAATGACGCGCACTTGATTCTCATCCAGATTGCCGTAAGAAAGCCCGCCAGCACCGCAAGCCCAACTACAAGCTGTGGAGGAGCCACTCGCTCGAGCGTTGCAAACACCGGATCATTAAAGCGGAAACTCTGCAGGTAAGTGCCGAGCGAGCCGAGCGGGATCCGGCCGTGGTTGAGAAATGGCACGTACAGGAGCCCGACCACCACTGCTGCCAGCAAGCCGTCGCGCACCCGAACCCGCTTCCAATAGAGCGGCAAGAGTACGACCGGCAGAAATTTCACGGCGATAGCCAGCCCAAGTGCGACCGCCGCAGTCACCCGCCATCGGCGCATTAGCGCAGCGAAAGACACCAACAGCAGCAACACGCCGACAATATCGATATGACCGCTGCCCGCCACTTCCGTCGCCAGCAGCGGGTGCCAGGCATAAGCCAGAACCCAGTGCGATCCTTGCCCATTACAACGCAAGACGTACAGCAAAACGGGAACAATTGCGAAATCGCAAACCACAAACGCTACTTTCAGCGCGAACATCGACTCATGAATCGCGGTTACAGATCGGAAGAAAAATTGAGCGCCCGCCGGATATGGGCTCGGCAGGTCCGGGTGGTTCAGGGTGCGGGTCTCGGGCGTATGCAACGCGCCGAGCGCAGGATCGCTGGGAACGACAATGTAAGGGTTATAGCCGAGTCGCTGCACGCGGCCATCCCAAACATATCGGTGAATGTCATCATCGAGCCCCGGCGGCTTCACCAGAAATAGAAGATGCCACAGACCGGCCAACACGAGCCCGATGACGATGACGCGCCTCGGGAAAGTTGGCGTAGAGAAAAACTCACGAACCGCGAGAAGGTACGCGATGCCAGCGACGGCCAGCGGAATGATGAAGGACGGCGCGCCCCGGCTGCTGAAATTGCGTGAGCAGATCGTCAGCGCCACAAGCAAGACGGCGCCAAGCGCGTACACCCTGCGGGATGGCGTGAGCTTCACAGCTCTCCCGTGCCTCTCAACAACGGCGCCAGGGTTGGCGCCCACTCTTTCAGCCAGGCCGCTGTTCGTAGAGCTCTGGCGGGAGCGAGCCGCAGTTCCGTGGCCAGCCGCATCAGGTCGTCCGCCACGTCAATGTCGTAGCAGGGATCTGTAAAGCCCACAGTAAGCTGCATGGCGCGAGCGCGCGCCAGCAGGGCGTCAAGCGCGCTCTCAGTGCCCATCCGGTCCCCATCGAAAAGTGCCGGATACGCAGCCTTGGCCCCTACGAGATAGTAGCCTCCATCGTGTGTCGGTCCAATCACCAGATCGTGCGCAGCGAGGGTCTCGAATGCTGCTTCCAAAACAGATGCCGGCAAATGCGGGGTGTCGCTGTTGAAAGCGATGACACGTTTTCGTCCAGCCGCCGCGAACTGCGCAAACACCGACGTGAGGCCCGCCGCAAGGCCCTCACCCTTTTGCGCCACCACGCGCACCCCGTCCCCTGCCAGGCAAGCGAGTTCTTCGACATCCGAACTCGGGCACATGACGGCAATTTCTACCGCGCCTAACGACCGCGCCAGCGCCAGGGTGTCGTCCAGAAGACAGCGATAAAAAGCGGTGACGGCCTGCAGGGGCAGGCTCGGAGTCAAGCGAGTCTTGACCATGCCCGGCCTCGGAGCTTTCGCCATGATGACCAGCGTGGGGTCACTGGCTGACGAACGCACTACCGGCTCGCTGGAAGATTGCATAGGTTGCAGGGGCAATAATATACGACAGGTCGCCCACTCAAGCCGGCCGCGTCATTCCCGCTCTTCGCCGCCGAAAATAAAAGCGCACGATCAAGCTGAGAATGAACCATGCCGCTCCAACTGTGCCCTTCAGCGTACCGCTAATCTTCGATTTTCCAATGCGCGGATAATAGCTGACCGGCACCTCAACGATACGAAATCCAGCCAGCGCGCCTTTCAGGATCATTTCAACCGCCCAGCCGTAGGTAGTTTCTTCCAACTGCAACTGGCGAAGAACATCTGCGCGCCCGGCACGGAACGGTCCGAGGTCACTGATGTTTACGCCGTACAGAAGCCTTATCAGGCCGGCCGCGAGACGGTTGCCAAACGCGGCGTGCCAGGGCATCGCTCCGGGGATGCGGTGTTTCCCAAGACGTGATCCCAGCGTGATATCCGCTGTGCCGTCGATGATCGGAGCCAGCAGGGCCGGCAGGTCAGACGGTCGATCACTGTAATCGCCGTCGAGGAACACTACAACGTCAGGGCTACTTGCGGCAGCGAGTCCGGTCAAACAGGCACGACCGTATCCGCGACGAGATTCGTGGAGAACGCGGGCTCCCATCTTCGCGGCGATCTCGGCCGTCCCGTCGGTTGAATTGCTATCTACAACCAAGACCTCAGTGACAATATCGGCCGGGAGATCTGCTAAGACGCGGCCAATCGCTTCCGCTTCGTTGTGCGTGGGAATAACGACGGATACTCGCATCTGAACCTAGGCTCAAATCAACCACCACGGGGATGACGGCCAGCGCTGTGCCAGCCACGCGTCAACGCCCCATGTCCGGCCGGCGCGGCCTACCGACAGCGCAAGCGATGCGACCACCGGAACGAGCAGTTCCCAGATCCACGCTGCACCCCACTCCGAAACCCAGAGACTGGTGAGATACAAGAACGCAACAAAGGCGACCGGGCGCGTCAGTAGGCCGATGACCAGCAGGACGCCGAGTGATATTTCCGTGACAGCCTGCATGGGAGCTGCCATCGCGGCATGGCTCGCCGCCAAACCCATCACTGCCTTCCATGCGGCGGGCGCGTGGCCCGACTTGAGGTAGTAATTAATCACGCCTGCGTAACCGGCTGTCGTGTAGGCGCCCTTCCCCAGATTTTCGAAGAAGACCGACACGAGCATCGCGCCAATGGTTAGCCGAACCAATGCCAGCCCATTTGCGGCAGTTGGGTTGGCCGCATTTTGTGCAGCGGTTGGGTTGGTCGTCATGGTGAACCTCGTCCAATGGATGCCGTGCCAGTTTGCGACGGGAAGAGAGGCACTGGACATCTTAAGCGGTTCTTCCTGTTCTTGCTAGTGGATGCGCAAAGGTCATGTAAGTTACAGCAAGACGCAAGGCGTGCTGCTTAGACATAGAAACCGGAGTCCTCGCACACAGTAGTAGCCTGCTTCTGGCAGCCAATCTGGCCTTGCGAACTCTCATTTGGCGTGAGCAGAGCGATTTTCGAATATGCTTCCCCATAGCCGCCTTCTTGCAGACTGAAGGTCAGGAATTGATAATGCAGAGAGAACTCCAATGAACCTTCCCTGCAAATTTCGCCACATGCTGTTTGTCTTCATCTTTGGGACCGCTGCACTTGCAGTGGCATCGTTGGCTTACGCTTATCAGGCGAGTTTCATCCCCGCCTCACGCCTTATCAACCCAGACGAGCTGGTCAGGATTCTTCAGTCCGCCAAGAGCGAGAAACCGCTAATGATTCAGGTGGGGTCCCATGTCCTCTACACGCAGGCGCACATTCCCGGCTCGGAATATATTGGTCCGGCCTCGAGTGAAAGCGGCGTGCTGTCGTTGCGCAAGCGCATGGAATCCCTGCCACGAAACAAGTTCATCGTTCTCTATTGCGGGTGCTGCCCGTGGAACCACTGCCCGAACGTCAAGCCCGCCGCCGACGCCTTGCGTGCCATGGGCTTCACCAACGTGAAGGTTCTTCATATTGCGGACAACTTCGGGTCGGATTGGGTCGAGAAGGGGTATTCGGTCGCTAAGGGAGACTAGGGAGCCGAATGCTTCTCGACTGGAGCTGGCATATTGAAGAAAGGGATTCTCTGGGGTTTGGCGTTGATCGTGCTCGTGGCGGGGCTCCGCTTCGTGATCCGTCGTCATGGCGCGGCTGCCGACTTGAGGGGCACAAGCGCTAGAAAACAGCTCCTGGCGCCTGACTTTTCGCTTCCTGACTTATCGGGACAAGACCTCCATCTCTCGTCCTATCGGGGCAAAGTCGTGCTTCTAGACTTCTGGGCCACCTGGTGTGATCCGTGCCGAGACGAAATCCCTCATTTCGTCGAGCTGCAAAACAACTACGGCAGCCAGGGCTTGCAGATCATCGGCGTTTCCATGGACGATGGACCGGAACCCGTGCGCGAGTTCTACCAGCGGTTCAAGATGAACTATCCGGTTGTGATCGGCAATGCAAAGACGGGTGAACTTTATGGTGGAGTTCTCGGATTGCCGATCGCATTCCTGATCGGACGGGATGGTGGGATCAGTGCAAAACATATAGGCGCGACTAACGTCTCAGTCTTTGAAAAAGAGATCGTGAATCTACTGCGAAGCGGAGCTGGTTCCAGTTCACCCGGCTCGTAGCCATCGACTGCTAGCGGATGTTCTTAGCGGCCAATACCCTCCGGGCCTACGACTCCAAAACATCTGTTTGTGGGCAGCAGAGCCGCGAATCTTCTGACCTCGTAGACCCAGATACTTGCAGCGACGACGCTCAAGGGGATTTTGGGCAGCTCTGGCGGCGCGTCGACCGGAGTCAACACGCGGTTCACTTGGGTTCGCTTGCGGAATGGAAAACTCTTGACTCGGACCGGCTTGCATCCGACATTCTTCCGCGGCCCGTCGTAAGGCTTCAGCGCGATCGTTCCCCTGTGTAGTCGAGGTGCGGAGGGAATTCAGGGCGGGTGTTGTCACGCCGCGACGAAGCTGCCTCCGCTCCGGGGATCGGAATCTTCTACAACTCCGCCAGCACGCGGTGTACAAGGTGCACCGAGATCGCCCCTTCGCCTACGGCTGAGGCCACACGCTTCACGTTGCCGGATCGGACATCGCCCACCGCAAATACACCGGGCAGGCTGGTTTCCAGCATCTGCGGGGCCCGCGCCAGCGGCCAAGCCGGAGACCCATTGCTCCCGGCGGACCCATCCAGATCGCGTCCCGTGAGGATGAAACCTTTGTCATCCAGGGCCACACAACCACGCAGCCAATCGGTTCGGGGCGATGCTCCCGCCATAATAAATACGTGACGGATCTCGTGGCTTGAGGTTTGACCCGTGGTCTTTTCGATCCAGCCCACGCGCTCTAATTGAGTGTCGCCGTCCAGACTCACGATTTCAGTGTTGAGGTGTACCTCGATCGCCGGATTTTCCGAGATCCGCCGAATCAAGTAACGGGACATCGTCTCCGCCAGTCCTCCCGATCGCACCAGCATGTAAACTCTGCGTGCTGTCTGCGACAAGTAGACCGCGGCCTGACCGGCGGAGTTCCCGCCGCCTACCACGATCACGTCTTCGTCCCCGCACAACTGCGCCTCAATATACGTCGCGCCGTAGTAAACGCCCTGCCCCTCAAACTTCTTGAGATTGGCAATGGCCGGCTTCTTGTACTGTGCACCGGTCGCAATGACGATGGCCCGCGCCGGCAGCATGTTGCCATCGTCCAGGACGAGCTTGTAGGGGCGGCGGTCACAGTTCAGTTTTACGACGCCGTGCGCCACCATCATCTTGGCGCCAAACTTCTGCGCTTGGGTGAGAGCGCGGGACGCCAGTTCCTGGCCGGAGACGCCGGTCGGGAATCCGAGATAGTTTTCGATCTTAGAACTCGAGCCTGCCTGTCCCCCCGGAGACTCAATTTCAACCACCAAAGCGTCCAGACCTTCCGAAGCGGCATACACGGCCGCCGCCAGGCCGGAAGGCCCGGCACCGACGATAATCAGATCACGCACCTGAGCGGTGTCGATGCTGGCGTTGAGGCCGAGGCCGTCAGCCAGCTTCTGCGTGGAAGGATTCCGCAATACCCTTCCACTATTACAAATGACAACTGGGACCTCCTCCAGTTTCACGGCAAAGCGGTCAAGCAGTTCCTGCGACATCTTGTCGGTATCCAGGTCCACATAGGTGTACGGGTGGCCGTTACGGCCGAGAAACTCCCGCAAGCGCAAGGTGTCGGCAGAATGGCGCGATCCCATCAGGATGACGTTGCCCAACTGGTTCCTGATGAGCGCAAGACGCCGCAGGATGAACGCCCGCATGATGATCTCGTTCAGCTCTGCGTCTCGCGCGATGAGCGATCGCAGGCCCTCCTGGCTGAGCTCAAGAACTTCACCCGCCTCGGTCACCCGTCCGAGCACCAGACATCGCTGCCCGGAGATCATGCTGAGCTCGCCTGTGAACGCACCGGCATGGTGTGTGGTGATGAGGCGCTCACCCTTCAGGTCCGGCTGCACGATCTCCATCCCGCCGGAAAGAAAGACAAAGAATGGCACCGCCGAATCGCCCGGACGAAACAGGATCTCGCCCGGCTCAACCTTGCGCAGCTTGCTCACATGGCGGATTCGATCGGTTTGCGTCGGCGTCAAATCCGGGAACATCTGTGTTCCGGCATCAAGCACGCTGGGTGTGGGCCAGATAGACATGTTTTCGATCCTATAAACGAACTGGAAGTACTAGATGATTGTCGGGGCGGTCTGGGTTCAGAAGCCCCAGAGTTAAAGATAAAAGTTTGGGGTAAACCTTGCGTCCGAAGGAGTCCAATTGCGATGTATGAGCATCGACATTCTGCATGAGGCAGCCGTGCGATGAAGCTGTGATCCGGTCGGGAACTGCTGCGGCGCCGTGCAGAACAGCATCGCGTCCCTGGATACTCGCGGCCACGATCCTTGGTTCCAGCATGGCCTTTATTGATGGCACGGTCGTCAACGTGGCTTTGCCGGCGCTCCAATCAAGCCTACACGCAACCGTCGTTGACATGCAGTGGGTGGTCGAATCCTATGGCTTGTTTCTTTCTGCGATGATTCTGATCGGCGGCGCACTGGGCGATTCTGTTGGCCGTCGCTTGATGTTCCTGTTAGGCGTTGGAGTGTTCGCCGGCGCCTCGCTGGCCTGCGGCTTCTCTTCGAGTATTTTGCAGTTAATCATCGCCCGTTGTATTCAGGGGGTCGGGGCCGCGGCTTTGGTTCCCGGCAGCCTCGCCATCATCAGCGCCTCTTTTGGTGAAGAGTCTCGCGGCCAGGCCATCGGCACATGGTCCGGCTTCACGGCGATCACCACCGCCCTCGGGCCGGTTCTTGGTGGCTGGTTGATCGAACACGCATCCTGGCACTGGGTCTTCTTCATCAATATTCCCATCGCAGCTGGAGTCTTTGCGCTTTCTTTGTGGCACGTTCCGGAGTCGCGCAACTCCAATACACAAATGGTGGATTGGCTGGGGGCTGCGATCGTAACCCTCGGGCTGGCTACCCTGGTCTATGGAATCCTGGAATCCACAACCGTGGGTTGGAGGGATCCTCGCGTAGCGGGAAGTTTGATCCTTGGCTTCAGCTTTCTCGTTCTCTTTGTGTTGGTTGAAAAATGCGTGGCCGCACCCATGGTTCCGCTGTCGCTGTTCAAATCGCGGGGCTTCACCGCTGCCAACCTGTTGACGCTGTTTCTTTACGCTGCGCTCGGTATCTTCTTTTTTCTATTTCCGCTGAACTTGATCCAGATCCAGGGTTATTCAGCCACAGCCACGGGGGCGGCGGCTCTGCCCTCAGTCTTGCTAATCTTTTTTCTTTCGCGCTGGTCGGGCGCATTAGTGGCACAGTACGGCGCGAAAATTCCTCTGATCATTGGTCCGCTGATCGTGTCTGCCGGGTTCCTGCTGTTTGCTCTGCCCTCAGTGGGATCTGGTTACTGGTCCATGTTCTTCCCTGGCTTCGTTGTTCTGGGCGTCGGTATGGCCGTGAGCGTTGCGCCCTTGACAACGGTGGTCATGAACTCAGTTGAACGCGATCGCGCCGGCGCGGCTTCAGGCATCAATAACGCGGTGGCGCGCTTAGCGGGCGTGCTGGCAGTGGCCATCCTGGGGATTGTGATGGTGGAAGCATTCGGTTACAAGCTGCGACAATCGCTTGCAAGCCTCCATATCGCGCCTGCCATTCTCCACGATATTCAGGCGAACCTGGTCAAGCTCGGCGGCCTCGATGTGCCTTCCACTCTGGATGCGAAGACTGGAGCGACGATTCGAGCCGTTATTGTCCAAGCGTTCGTCTTTGGCTTTCGCCTGGTCATGCTGCTCTGTGCCGGGCTTGCGTTAGCGAGTGCTGCGGTTGCGGCGCAAATGATTCCATCGATAGGCACTCCACTAATTACAAGCTTCAGCCAAACTACGCGTTCGGTGGTCAGGGCTGAAATGAACGAACGGAACTGAGCAACTCGCTTGCGCCATTCCACAGAATCTGAATCACGATGCACACCAACGGCGTGCCGACGACATTGTTTACCACGGGCGAGGCACGTTGGCTGGGAGTGCGGATCGCAGAGCAAGCGGAGCAACCGCGGGTGTTGCTGGTGAGTGTGCCCTATGTGCGTACCGCTTCGGCATCTTGAGCGTCTCGTGCCCGAGCAGTTGTCCCACGCTGCAGAGATCTTCCGCCCACCTCTGAAACTGGCAGTCACTGCTCATGGCCCACTCGTGCTACACGACCCACCGCCCGTGCTATGGCCATCGCTCCCTTGGGCCATTGTGCTCAAGCGCAAACGGCATCATCTTAGTAGCGTACAAAGCAATCATGTTCCAGTCGACGCCAACCCGAGAGCCGGTAACCCTGGTAGAGCAAGCTCGGCAGTACAAGCACCGTCGCCGGCTGCTGGTTGCCATGGTTGTCCTGCTCGCCGCCCTGGCTATCTTCCTGGTTCGGGACCGCGAAATCTGGTTTGGTTCGGACGAGACCCCAGAGGCACAGGATAGCTGGACCGGGCCGACTCAAGCGTCTCCAAGTGCCTCCGAACAAGTAAGTCCCGTTGCCGCCACAACGAATGACCAAGTTGCCGCCAAGACCGCGCCGGGCAAGGCTGCGACTACCCGTGCAACGCTTCCGCCAGTGGAAGTGGAAGTGATCGCTGGCGCCACTCACCACACCGTCCACAGTTCAAATTCTGAAACTTTGGCAAAGACCGCGTCCGGTCCGCTCACCGCGGCTGCGCAGCGTGTCCGGATGTCTGCAGAAGACACCCAGGCACTCGAGCAGCCGGCGGTGGCGTCATATCCGTTGCTGGGACGGCAGATGAAAGTGCAAGGCTCGGTGCTGATGCAGGCGCTGATCGGCGCTGACGGCGTCATCGAGGAACTCCACGTGATCAGCGGTCCCGCAATTCTGGCAGTTGCGGCCCGTCAAGCCGTGCAGAACTGGCGCTTCAAGCCCTACCTGCAAAACGGACAACCGGTTGAGACCCAGGCCAGGGTCACCGTCAACTTCACCATCAAAGTGACGGACGATGTTGCCCGGAACCACCTGAGCTCTACGTCGAGCAACGGCTTCTAAGATTCCCGCCTAAGTTTCAGATTCCTTCTCTCATTGCGCTGTGCGACCGCGCCTCCCGCAGGTCTGCATGATTGCATAGAGCGCAGTATGACAGCGCGATCAGTAAGGCCTGCATGGCTATCACAGACAGGCCCACTGGCTGTGTGCTAAAGGGTATCCGTAGAAACAGTCTGCACATGCACTGGTAGCGGCGAATGCGATTGTCGCTTCGGATAAAGGAGAAAGCAAAGCGCTAGAAGGGCACAGCCATTGTTAAGTTGTCATTGTCAGGAGGTTCCCATGTCAAGGATCGAAAAGACGGTAAGCGAGGAGCAATACGAGAAGGAAATCTCGCGGCAAAAGACGGGTTTCGACGTAGTTACCACCATTTGGAAGTCAGCACGGACCAAGGTAGCTGTTGCGAGGGCGAGTGGCTCGGCCACGTCCCAAAGGCACTCTGTCGGCGAGACCAGGCCGAAGAAAGCTGCCTAACAGGCTGCGGAAAAATTCCAGTCTTAACCACGATTGGCATCGCCAAGCCCGCGGCCCGACCGCGATGTGCCCAAGTGCTATACTGCCCACCCGGAAAAAATAACGCCCAACATGACCTACGCAAGAATGAACTACTCCTTTCGTTCGCTCCCTTTCATCACCTTACTTCTATGCATTCTGGCTCCAGCGCAGGAGATCACGCCTGGCCTTCTCGAAGCGATGCACTGGCGTTTGATTGGGCCATTTCGCGGCGGCCGGGTCACCTCGGTCTGCGGCGTGCCCAGCCAGCCGAATGTGTTTTACATGGGAACTCCGGGCGGAGGCGTATGGAAGACCGACGACGCCGGCCGGGTGTGGAAGCCAATCTTCGATCACGAGCATGTTTCCTCCATCGGTGCCGTTGCGGTTTCACCATCCAGTCCCAATGTTGTTTACGTCGGGACAGGGGAACAGACGCAGGGCGATGGCTTGTACAAATCAACCGATGCCGGCGCCACCTGGACGAACATCGGGCTTCGCGAGACTCACATCATTTCGGCGATCGTGATTGATCCGCGCAACCCGGATATCGTTCTGGTGGGCGCGCAGGGGGACCGCAGTTCTGGCATGGAGCGCGGTGTTTACAAGACCACCGATGGTGGGAAGAGTTGGCAGAAAGTGTTATTCAAGGACGCTGAAACTGGCGCCGCCGATCTGCAATCCGACGCCGATAATCCTTCCGTTGTTTACGCCGCGCTTTATAGCCGGCCTGTCGATCCATTCAATCCGGAGGAAGAGAACAGGGGCCAGGACGCCGCGATCTACAAATCCACCGACGAAGGCTCGACCTGGATCGCGGTCGAGGGCAAAGGGCTTCCGAGTGAGCACATGGGGCGACTGGGCTTGGCGGTTGCTCCGGGCACGAAGGGCATGCGCGTGTACGCCATGGCAAGACAGGGTCTGTTCCGATCCGATGACGGTGGCGCCAACTGGCAACGCAGTACGACGGATCCGCGCATCACCGGCGGCGGATACATCAGCGGAGTCTCGGTCGATCCGAAGAATGCCGACGTGGTTTACGCACAGCAGACGTCGCTCTATCGCTCAACTGACGGCGGCCATACTTTTGAAGCCTGGGTCGGGGCGCCGAGTGGCGATGATTTTCACGTGCTGTGGATCAATCCGCTCAATCCGCAGTACATCATTTTGGGAGTTGACCAGGGCGCGATCGTCAGCGTGAACGGGGGCGTCACTTGGAGTTCCTGGTACAACCAGCCCACCGGCCAGTTTTATCACGTGAGCACCGACCAGCAGTTCCCCTACAACGTCTACGGGGCGCAACAGGACAGCGGCACGGCGGGTGTCCCCAGCCGCAGCGACTACGGGGAGATTACTTATCGCGATTGGGCGCCGATCGGAGGATTCGAATTCGCGTACATCGAGGCCGATCCCGCGAATCCGAATTACGTTTACACCGGCGGCTGGTATGGCACCGTTCTGCGCTACGACCGCACGACCGGGCAAATTACCCATCTTTTCGTGCGTACGCCCAAGTACCGCACGGCGAACATGGCGCCGATTGCGTTCTCTCCTCAAGATCCGCACACGATGTACATCGCGGCTCAAATGCTCTTGAAGACAAAAGATGGCGGCGTTACCTGGAAAGAGGCGAGCCCCGACCTGACAATTCCGCCTCAGAAAATACCGGGCGGCAAGGAAGAAAAGCCAAATCCTCGCACCGCGGTGATCACCGCCATTGCACTCTCAACGGCAAAGGCGGGTGTGATGTGGGCAGGGACGGGCACAGGAATGATTCATGTCACCAAGGACGGCAAGTCGTGGAGTAATGTGAGCATTCCCAACTTGCCCCCGCGCAGTGGTGTGGCGTTGATGGAGGCCTCGCACCATGATCCCGCCACTGCGTACGCGGTCATCCGGACGTTCGGAGAGCAACACCCGATGATCTACCGCACCCGTGATTATGGGCAGAATTGGCAGCTCATCACGACCGGCATTCCGCCCAACGAAACTGGCCGCGTTGTGCGCGAGGACCCGGTCCGCGATGGTTTGCTCTTCGCCGGAACCGACAAGGCAATCTACGTTTCATTCGACAACGGTGATCACTGGCAAAGCCTGCAATTGAATCTTCCGGCAACTCCCGTGAGCGATCTTGATGTGCATGGCGACGATCTGGTCGCTTCCACCTTCGGCCGTTCGCTGTGGATTCTTGACGACATCACTCCGCTGCGCCAGTTCGATGCGAAGTTGCTGCAAACGGAGGTTACGCTGCTTCGCCCCGAAACTACTGTGCGCACCCGCTGGGACATGTATCAGGACACGCCCTTGCCCCCCGAAACTCCCGCAGGGAAAAATCCGCCAGACGGCGCAATCATTGATTATTTTTTGAAGTCAGGCTCGGTGAGAGACATCAAGTTGTCCATCTATGACTCGCAGAACAATCTGGTGCGCGAGTTCTCAACCACTCCTCCCTCGTTCGACACCGCCCCGGCCAACGTTCCCAACTACTGGTTCGCGCCGCCGACCGTGCTTTCGAGCAACACGGGCCTGAACCGTTTTGTGTGGGACCTTCGCTATCCCAGCCCAAAGACCCTACGCTACGGCTACTTCAACGAGAAGCTTGACTACATCGAATACACGCTGGCGGACCATGCCATTCCCGGCGAGTTTCCTCACGAGCAGCCTGAGGGACCCTACGTTGTGCCGGGAGAATATTCGCTGGTTCTGACCGTGAATGGGCAGGCTTATCGCCAGTCGTTGACGGTGACGCTGGATCCTCGTGTTCATGCCTCGCAAGCCGACCTGGTGCAGCAACTGCAAACCGAGGAAAGCATCTCGGCACAGATGGCGGCGAGTTACGACAGCGACGGTCAGGTGAATGCGCTGCTAACTGGGATTGACGACCGGAAGAAGAAAGTTGGCACAGACGCTGCCAAGAAAGATGCAGCGGATGCTCTGAAAGCGTTGAACGAACAGGCGACCGAGGTCGAGTCGGGCAAGCCGACGGATTTTGGCATTGGCCCATTGAACCGGGAACTGGCGCGCCTTGCGACCATGGTCGAAAGCAGCGATGCGCGGCCGGCCACGTCACTGCAGGAAGGTGTGGAGATGGCTTGTCAGAATTTGAGTAAGCGGCTGACGCAATGGCGGGAAGCAAACGAAAAGAACATCGGGCCGGTCAACGACATTCTCCGCAAGTACGGGCTGGATCCGTTGCCGGTTGCGAGCGATATTCCCGTCGCGCCCGACTGTGCGATGCAGAAGAATCGCAAGCACGTGGAAGTTCACTGATTCCTGCGTGGATCTTTGAATCACTCGTCGCCGCGGACTTTCCACCAGTCCATTTGCTCGAACTCCGCCATCTTCTCGGCGCCGTGTTGTGTGTACCAATCCCGCCAGGCGGACGGATCCGCCGGCAAACTTTCGTCGGTGATCTCCCGCAGCGCCATAAAACTCCAATTGCGTGTCAGCGGAGTGGTCTGCGAATCCTCTACCAGCTCAATGAACTTCGGGACCATTCGCATGCGCTGTTTGCGCATGAAGTTGCCGCAGTCGGAGATGTTGCAGCCGGCCCGGTTGCGCACTGCATCGGAAGGATCGTGCGTGAAAGATTCGAAGAGTTGGTCCAGAGCTTCGTCGGTCCCTAGGTAGCGCATTCCTTCCACCGCCCATTGACGCACGTTGGCATCGGGATCGTTGCGGGCGTATTCAATCAGGACCGGATAAATGCGATCGTAGGCGACTCCGCGGCCAGCCATCATTCCCATGAAGTAGACGGCGGCTTGGCGATAACCGGGATCGGATTCGGCCTTGGCCACGAGCAGGTCGGCAGAGTTGTCGGTCTTTTGCCAGCCATCCATGGCGAGGTTCAGATCGGCGTTGGCATAGCGCACACGCAGATCCTTCGAAAAGCGCGAACGCCATTCCAGTTGCTTCATGTGCTCGGTGAGCTTGATGTCACCCAGCCAAATGCCGATATTCTGCTCGAACAAATCCAGTGCCTTGGGGTCGTGCCGGATGGCCCGCTCCATCAGTTCCTCCGCCTGCGCTTGCTCAGACATCCCTTGCAGGCGTTGCACGTCTGCGTCTGTGATCGACGAATAGGTGATTTGCTGGACAGGAGACTTCGCAATTCTTCCTGACTTAGTGCTTCGTGGGCGTTGCGCCACATTCTTAAGTGAGAAAAATCGACTACCGATGAAAGCGGTCCAGCCGACAAAAAACAGAATTCCCAAGCCGATTGCTGCGACCACGCGGGCCCGTGAAGTTTGCGCAGCCCGCACCTGACCGCGCTGCGGCGGTCGCCCATAGCTGCCGAGGCCCATGTCCACGGCCACATGAGTATCAAGTTTCAAGCCGGCCAGCTTCTCGAGTTGCGCGGCCACCCAGCGCGCCTCCTGACGATCGTCGATGGAATCGGCCAGGGTTATTTTCTTGCCGCTCTTGGTTTGCAGGCGAAGCAAATAGGATGTTTGCGTGCCTTGCTGCGCGCTCGTCACTGGCAGGATCTGGGCAATGTCAGAGTAGGGAATTTCGCTGGTTGTGCCGATTCCAAGGAACGCGCGGCGGAGAACCACCTTGCCATTGCCTGCTTCGATTGAGAATGATTCCACCAGTGCCTTGATGAGCATGTACACCAGGAACAGATCGGCCAGGCCGAACACCGCAGCAAAGAACACCGGAGCCTGCGAATGTGCCAGCAAATAAACGATGCCTGTCCAGATCGCGGTGAACAGCACCGCGATCAGAACCCGGACCGGATTCCGCAGAGGCCGGAAATAGAATTCGGTGCCGCCGTTTGCGCCTGCGCCAACCACGACTTTCGGCCAGTCGGGAGCGGCCACGTCTTCGGCATCGCTTTGGAATGCAGGCGGAGCAGTCGCAGACCCGGATTCGCTGAAACCTGCGGCCGGTTGCGGCGTCAGACGAAATACCGGGACTTCAAAGTCATCTGAATAGTTCACGCCGGGGACGTCGGCTTGGGCGTGCAAGATCCAGAGGACCTGGTCGGTGGGCTGGTCGCGGTTGGTCTCGTACGCATCGCTGGGTATGGTGAACTCGACAGGAATGGCGGAATCGCCCATCGGACCGAGGGTTAGAGACTGCTGTGCCACATTCTTGTCCTGTTGCCAAAGAACAACTTGCTGTGTGGAGCGATTGTCTCCCCCGCCAGTTACGATCTGCCGCACGCAGGAAAGACGCAGGTCAATACCGTGTCTGGTGGTGGTGTTGAAGCGCAGGTGAATTGTGCCGCGCAGCGTCTTGCCAGGAGAGAAGGGAAGTGAAGCGAATTCAAAATAGGTCTTGCCAAAACGTTCGCGGCGAGCCGCAGCGCGGACCGCGAAGAAAGTCAGAACCACACCGACGGCAACGAACAAAAGAGGCATCAGATACTTGGGATCGGAAGTGTGCAGAAATTGCGGAAGCGCCGCGGCCGCGGCGGTAATTGAGATTAGGTTCCACAGGCCAGCGAACAGCGCGAGGCCAATGGCTTTCTTGCTGTTATTGCCGTAAGCCCGGCTGGCCGCCCAATCTTTACGCCAAAGCCAGGGCGAGTCGGGACTCTGCTGCTCCGCCCCAATCTGCTCGTTGATCTTGCGATTCATCTGCACGGCCATAACGATCAGCCCGCCGCCCATGACTGCGAAGATTGAGCAAAAAACCAGAGTGGCGGGGAGGTTGCCCTGGAGTGGGCCCCGCGACGCTAATATAAATGCGCCTGCACCGAAGCCGAGAAACGCAAGGCCGAAGAGGGCGATTACGGCCACGCCGGCTTTCGATGAATTGGTCACAGCCGAATTATAGGGTTGGCGTCCACGTCATCTGCGCAGGGAACTGGCCGCTGAGGTTACGCTGGTAAGTGGTACCCTGAACCAGCAAAAGCGTATGCGAAGCCTATTTAGGAGCACGTCGTTGCTGGCCGCCCTGTGGCTGTTGTCAATTCCGGCTGCCTGGGCCAAGCCGCCCCAGCCCCTGCGCATTTACTTTATAGACGTTGAGGGTGGGCAATCCACACTGGTGTTGGGTCCGTCGAAGCAATCGATGCTGATCGACGCAGGCTTTGCCGGTGAGAGAGACGCTGATCGGATCGCGGCAGCGATGAAAGCCGCCGGAATCAAGCAACTCGATTATCTGGTCATCACGCATTATCACGGCGACCACGCCGGCGGGGTTCCGGATCTTGCCAGCCGCGTCAAGATCGACGCATTCGTCGATCACGGCCCCAACACCGAGGATTCCTCTTCAACCAAAGATATCTACACTGCCTATGAGAAAGTCACGGCACACGCCAAGCGCGTGTCGATCAAACCCGGTGAAGGCCTTCCGTTCAAAGAGATCCGCGTGGAATTCCTCGCCGCGGCCGGGGAGCACATCAGCGACCCGTTACCGGGTGCAGGCGAGGCCAATCCGTATTGTGCTGGCGAGCCAACGGCGACGACCGACACCAGTGAGAATTCGCAGTCGCTTGGCTTGCTTATCAGTTATGGCAAGTTCAGCTTCCTGGATATGGGCGATTTGACGAAGAAAAAAGAGATAGATCTGGTTTGTCCCAACAACTGGATTGGGACCGTCGATCTTTACCTGACGACCCATCACGGAGCGGATCCCGACAATCCCAAAGCACTGGTGTGGGCGCTGCATCCACTGGTCGCGGTCATGAACAATGGACCGCATAAAGGCGGCAGTGCGGCGGCGTGGGAGATCGTCCATGATTCCCCAGGGTTGGCGGATTTGTGGCAGCTGCACTATTCCGTGGACGCTGGCAAGGAGCACAACTCGGTGGAGACGGTCATTGCCAATGTTGACGAGAAGTCGGACGGAAATCTCATCAAGGTGACAGCGCAACCCGATGGCAGTTTCGACGTGGAAAACTCCAGAAACGGTTACTTAAAGAGCTATCATAGGAACGAGTAGAGCGCGATCGCCCAGGCCTGCCCGAACAGGTGGTTCCGATCTGTACAGCTGGGCCGGGGTGAAGCACACTAGGCTGTTTTCTCAGGATTGTTTACAATAAGGTCTTTCGTTCACCTGGCTCCCGGTTCGAGGCTTCTAAGTCTCGGAATATAAAGCAACTTGAGACCCTCAGAGGACAATTCAACGAACCCTGACCGTCACGCCCGCGTGTATTGGCGGGTCGAGGGCAGCCTTCTCGAGCTGACCACGGTCCGGCCTATCGCATTCTTTACCTGGAACTCACAAACCTTTAACGAACGCTGGATACGGCGGGGCCTGGTCCTCCTGATGGCCTTGCTACGCCCTATTTTGTATGCCGTGAACCGGACCTTCGCTACCCGCGTGGTCTACAGCGTGTTGCGCGGCATCAGCCGGGACCGGTTGGATCTGCTGGGGGAAGAATATTTCCAATACAAACTCAAACCCCTGCTCAAGCCAGAGGGTGTGCAGCAGCTCAAAGCGCTGATCGGTTCCCGCGGCGATGTGGTGCTGGTCAGCCAGGGCCTGGATCACGTGATGCGTCCGTTGGCGCAATATTTGAGCGTGAAATGGGTGGTGGCGAATCGCCTCGAGTTTCGTGATGGCATCTCAACCGGGCGGTTGCTTGATCCGGTAATTCGCCCGCGCGGTGCCTTTGCCCGGATCACCGGGGCGGGGCCTGACGGCAAACGCAGCCTGGAGCAATTAATTCGCGATCTCGGCTTGCCCAACGCTGGCGTGCTGGAATCAGCGGTTGGGCCTGCGATACGGCCGGCCCCAGTCCTGGAGCGCCCCATTGTTTATTTTGATGACGCGCGCCAGACCGGACCGCTGTCGGTCCGAAAATCGCTGGCGGGCAAACGCATCATGCTGATCGGCGTGACCGGGTTCATCGGCAAAGTGTGGCTGGTGAACACGTTGATGGATCTGCCGGAGGTGGGACGTATCTACCTGTTGGTTCGGCGGCAGAAGTCGAACCCGGCGCAGCGCCGATTCGAGAAGTTGGTGGAGGAGTCGCCGGTCTTCGATCCTTTATGGGCCCGCTACGGGGCTGGTCTGGCGCGGTTCCTGGCTGACCACGTCGAGGTCGTCGAGGGTGACGTCTCGCAACCCAATCTGGGTCTGGCTCCCGATGCGATCAGTTTGCTGCGCAAGAACCTAGATCTCATCATCAACAGTTCGGGGCTGACGGATTTCAATCCTGACCTCCGGGATGGCCTGGCGACCAACGTGGATGCTGCGGTCAGCGTCGTGGATTTCGTCCGCAGGTCCGACCACGCGGGTCTACTGCATCTTTCTACCTGCTACGTTGCTGGCGCTAGAGATGGACGTGTGGGCGAAAAACTGCGCCCGAACTATACGCCTGCCGGGGTAGCGGACTTCGACGCGGAGCGGGAGTGGCGATCGCTTCATGAATTCATCCGTGAGGCTGAGGCCAAGGCCGAGAGCGCGGCGGTTACTGAAGAACTGCGGCGACAGGCGCTTTACAAGGAACACGCGGCCAAGGACCTGCACGGGCCGCCTCTGGAAAATCAGATTCGCAAGAACCGGGTGCGCTGGCTACGCAGTTATCTCACCGAGGCAGGAACGCGGCGCGCGCTGGAGTTGGGCTGGCCCAACACTTATACGTTTACCAAAGGCTTGGCCGAGACGTTGATCGCGAGATATGGCGGCGGCTTGCCCATCGCCATTGTGCGCCCGTCGATTGTAGAGACTTCGGTCGAGAAGCCTTTTGTGGGATGGAATGAAGGCATCAACACTTCTGCCGCGCTTTCCTATCTGCTGGGAACTTATTTTCGGCAGTTGCCCTCCTCAGAGCGCAAGCGCCTGGACTTGATCCCGGTGGATACGGTATGCCGTGGCATGACGTTGATCGCGGCCGCGATCGTCGAGCAGTGCAACGATGCAGTGTATCAACTGGCGTCGTCGGTGACCAATCCCTGCGACATGCGGCGCTCGATCGAGCTGACTTCGCTGGCGCATCGCAAACATTACCGCGCACAGGAGGGCCTGGAAGCCTGGCTGCGCCTGCGCTTTGATGCGATTCCAGTGTCCAAGGAACGCTACCAACGGATGTCGGCGCCCAAGCAACGGGCCATCATCAAACGAATTCAGCGGGTCATGTCCGCGCTTCCCCTGCGGAAAAAGCCTTTGGCACGTGCAGAGCGCAGCCTGGAGAAAGTTGAAAAACTGATCGAATTGTTCGAGCCATTCATCCTTCTGAACGAACATGACTTCGTCGCGGAAAACGTGGAGAAGCTGGCCTATGCTCTGGTGCCTGAGGAGCGGCCGATCTTCGGATACAGCACCCATTCGATTGACTGGTGGGATTTCTGGATCAACATTCACGTCCCGGCGCTTCGCCGGTGGACGTACCCACTGATCGAAGGACGTCCGCTCGAAGCCCGGCCCGCGCGCAGCCTGCAACCGCCGGCCGAAAGCCGCGGCGAGACCCTTAAGACGGGAACAAACGGGGCAACGTGGCAATATTCCTGACTGGTTCCACCGGCTACATCGGCGCGCACGTCGCTGCCAACCTGCTGGACGAGCATTCGGCCTCTCTCAATGTCCTGGTTCGGGCGCGAGACCAGCGCGAGGCGGAACTGCGGCTGTGGCATGCCTTGCAACTGCACCTCGATTTCCCCCACTTCTACGAGTACCTGCAAACCCGGGTGCGAATCTTCCGCGGAGATCTCACCGCGACCCAGTTTGGGCTCGGACGCGATGATTACGACCGGCTCATTCATACAACGGATTCAGTCGTCCATTGCGCTGCTTCGCTGAATCGCAAGTCGGAAAAGAGCTGCCTGAATGTGAATCTGCGTGGGACGCTGGAGGTCCTGCAGCTTGCCATGCGCGCGCACCACTATCACGGGATGCGACGCTTCAGTCATGTGAGCACCGTGGCCGTTGCGGGAAAGCGGCAGAACGAAGTTGTGACCGAGGACAATTCGATCGACTGGGAGCGCTCGGATTACGATCCCTACGCGCGCACCAAGAAATTCTGCGAGCACATGATCCGGCAGCTTCTGCCGGAAGTGCCGATCACCATTTTCCGGCCGAGCATCGTGCTGGGCGACAGCCGCCGTGGAGAAACCACCCAGTTCGACATGGTCAAGGCATTCGTATTTCTTGCAGGTCTGCCGGTGCTGCCGTTCCGCCCAGACGACCAGGTCGACATTGTTAATGTAGACTTCGTGGCCCATGCGATTGCGACGCTCCATCAAAAAGACCAGACCCAGCACGATACCTATCATCTTGCTTCCGGCAAAGAGTCGCAGACATTTCGCGAGCTCACCGTCGCGTTGGCGGCTGCACAGCAGAAGCGCCCACCGCTTTTTGTGCCCTTGCTGGAGAAGCCTTTTTCCGGAACTGTAAATACCCTGTCGAACCGCAAAGGCTCGCTTGCTTACGGCGCTTCGCTCATGAAAGTCTTCATGCCATACCTCGTCTGGAACACGGTGTTCGACAACACTCGCGTGACCAGCGAGCTCGGAGGCAAGCCGGTACCGTTCTCAAAGTACAGCTATCCCTTGCTGAAGTTCAGCCGCGAAGGCCACTTTACCTATCGCTACCAGGACTGGCCCGCGAAGGTGGGAGGGTCTGCCGCATGATGGATCTTATGCTTGAAGCGTGGGTGAGCGCCTCGATTGAAAAATCGAAGGCGGCTTGGATGCTGGGCCGAGGCAAGCCCTGGCAACCGGGAGAGAAACTCAGGCTGTTGTTTGCCGGCTATAACGGCACGCGCAACATGGGGTCCGACGCCCGGGTGGAGGAGATGCTGCGCCAGTTGCGCCACATTCTCGGCGCTGAGAACGTCGAATTCAGCGTCATGTCGCAGAACTTCAAGTTCTCCGAGGAGTATTTCGCGGGCACGCGCCAGGTGCATTTGCCGGACATCTTTCCACCTTTCCTGGCTGACGAAGTTCCCAGGCATCACGGCGTAGTGGCCTGCGAAGGTTCGATGTTTAAAAGCAAGTTCGCCAACGCCCTGACCACGATGATGATCGGGTCGCTGGGCATCGCGGCGGCCGAGAACAAGCTCTCGATCGGCTACGGCGCCGAGGCTGGACACATGGACCCGCTGATCCGGAAAATGTGCGGGCGCTTCTGCAGGAATTCGCTGATCATCACGCGCAACGAAGAATCACGGACCATCCTTCGCGAACTGGGAGTGCCGACCGAACTCGGTACGGACACGGCCTGGACCTTCGAGCCGCATCCCGCGGAATACGGCCAGAAAACTCTGCGGCACCTGGGATGGGACGGAAGCACGCCGGTGCTCGCGGTGTGCCCCATCAATCCATTCGAGTGGCCGGTGAAGGCGTCGGTAGCAAAGTTAGCGCTGCACAGCTTGACCGGAGCCTACAAAGACAGCCACTACCGCGGGCCGTACTTTCACAACGCCGGCCCTGACGCAGATCGCGCCTATCAGCATTATCTGACCTCGATCGCGAACGCTGTGGATGCATTCCGCAAGCGCCGAAAAGTCTTCGTCATCCTGGTAGCCACGGAGCGATTGGATGCCCGGCCCGCCAATCGCATTGCCGAGAAACTCGGCGGCGCACCCGTGGTGACCTCCGAGGAGTACAACATCTACGAACTGGTTAGCGTGCTGCGTGCCTGTCGCATGATGGCTTCGTCGCGCTATCACGGAATTGTGACCTCGATGCCAGCGTTGGTGGCGTCGGCGGGCATCACCATGGATGAGCGCATTCGCAACCTGATGCGCGAGCGTGGCCACGACGATCTGCTCATGAACGTGGACGACGCCGATCTCGAGCCGAAGCTGCTGGCTGCTCTGGAAACACTGGCCACGGATGGAGAACGCATCGCGGATGCCATCGCACGGACCGTCGTGCGCAATCTGAAAATGATGGCGCGCATGGGCCGGTATTTCGAGGAGGAAGTGCAGCGGCGCTATCCCGACTTTCCTACGCGCCGGGGAGAATGGCACTGGCAGGACTACCTGCCGCCAATGAGCACAGGACTAAAGAGCCTGGTCGAGGCATATGGGCAATGAGCTTTCTGGAAGATATCTTCGCGCGGCTTAAGTCGGCAGGCGAAACCGTCTTGCTCCAGGAACTGCGCAGTCAACAGATCGTCAAAGCGACCGGACGTGAACTTACTGCGCTGGTGGCGCGGGGGAGATCTTTTCTTGCGGGCAAGCGCGTGAAGAAGGGCGATCGCGTTGCACTGCTGGCCCACAACTCCATCGAATGGGTGGCGCTGGATTTGGCAATTATGGCAGAAGGGCTGATCGTGGTCCCACTCTACGCCCGCCAGGCCCCGGCTGAACTTGTCGCCATGATGAAGGATTGCTCACCGTCGCTGATCTGCTGCGGAGATGCCGCGCTTCGTGACGGAATTGTACAGAACTGGTCGGAAGCGCCGCCGCTGATCCAGTTCGACCAGATCTTTGCGACGGTTGGGAATGATTCCAGGGCAACTCACTTGAGCGATTCCGATGCGGTCACGATCATTTACACCTCCGGGACTTCAGGCGAAGCTAAAGGCGTCGTGCTCAATGCCGGAAACATCGGCCACATGCTGGGATGCACCTCGGACCGACTGGACGTCCTGATGGAGAAGCGTTCCGGGCAGGACACTGTCTTTCATTATTTGCCGTTTTGTTTCGCCGGTTCCTGGATCATGCTTCTTACCTGCCTGCTGCGCGGATCGCAGCTGACCCTTAACACGGATTTGACCAGGCTCGCGGGCGATATGCGTGCCGCCGCCCCAGACTATTTCTTGAACGTCCCAGCCTTACTCGAGCGCGTGCGCAAGGCAGTAGATGAGCAGCTCTGGAAGACCGGTGGCGTGGCCCTCAACCTTTATAGCAAAGCGAAAGGCGCGTGGGCTCGCAAGCAGAAGGGCAAGGCAACTTTCGCGGATTCGATGTGGCTGGGTTGGGCAAATGCAGTGGTGTTTCCAACCATCCGCAAAAAGATGATTGGCTCGAATTTGAAAGCGCTGATCTGCGGATCGGCTCCGCTCGGCGTTGAAACCCAGGACTATTTCATGATGCTGGGCATTCCGGTGTTGCAAGTTTATGGACTGACGGAGACGACCGCAATTTGTACCATGGATGATCCACAACACGTGGAACCTGGACGCGTGGGACCGGCGATCAGCGGGGTTGAAATGAAGCTGGGTGAAAACGATGAGATCATCGTGCGCGGGCCGAATATTTTCCCCGGTTACTGGAACCGTCCGCAGGAGACCGCGAAGACGCTGCGCGACGGCTGGTTTCACACCGGCGACCAGGGCGAGGTGAACACCGCGGGGAACTGGAAAATAAGCGGACGGATCAAGAACCTGATTATTCTCGGCTCCGGACACAACGTCGCTCCCGAGCCGATCGAAGAAGAATTGCTGCGTTTGCCGGGCGCGCAGCAGGTGGTGCTGGTGGGGAACGGGCGCGGGTATCTTTCCGCCATTGTGACCGGTGACGTCACCCGGGAAAAGGTGCAGGCCGCTGTGGATGACGTCAATGCCGGTCTGCCGCACTACAAACAGATTCGTGCATTCCATGTTCTTGAGCAACCATTTTCAATTGAGAATGGCCTGCTGACCGCGAATGGCAAGTTGAAGAGGGACTTGATCGCCGCGCGGTTGAACGATGTGATCGAAGAAATGTACGCGGTCAAGCAGGCGGTGTAGTGTCATCCCGAGCGAAGCCGGAACCTTTGCACGCGAGGGCTTCAGCGGAGTCGAGGGATCTGCAGTTTCAAACTGTATGAACCAATTCAAAGGCGAGGCGCTCTCATGGGAACTGAAGGACGGCGTCATCGAGTTGGCGCTGCACCGCGGGCCATGCAATGAGATCGGCTCGCTCACGCTCGATGACCTGGAGAAGTTCGTTCGCGCTCTGGACAGCTTGGAAGACCAAGCTCACACGCTGATCATCTACAGCGAGCTTCAATCCGGCTTCTGCGCTGGTGCGGATCTACGCGAACTGTATCGCCGGTCACAGGAAGTATCACGCGCCGAGGCTCTGATCGGCGTCCGCGACTACCTCGAGCGCATTCACCAGGTCATGAATGCGATCGACGCATCGCCGCTGACCACGATCGCCGTAGTGCACGGCGTGTGTTTCGGCGGTGGCTTCGAACTCGCCTTGGTGTGCGACCTGATCATCGCCGATAAAATGGCGAGGTTCTGTTTTCCTGAATTGCGCCTGGGACTCATTCCAGGATTCGGTGGAATTCCGCGGCTGAAGCGTGATCTGGGGAATGCCGTAGTTCGTGATCTCCTGCTGACCGGACGGAGCTTCAACGCGACGAAAATGCAACAGGTTGGATTGGTGAGCCAGGTGGTGGCGGAAGGCGAGGCGCTCAGAGTCGCGCGCGAGACTGCCGCTCAGTTGGGAAAATTTGACCGGCAGACGGCAGTGGCGGCAAAGAAATTCATCAAGCCGATCCCGTACGAAGAATTGCGGCAGGAAATCGACATTTTTTGTGAGCTGTTCACTCGTCCTGCAGTCGAAGCCGGTTTATCCAAGTTTGTGGAGAGCACGGACGCGCAGCCGTACTTGCCGTAAGGGACCCGCACGCGGCGAGGAGGGATGATGTTTATTACGCTTTTGGCTGTAACTTTCGTCGTCTCGCTAGCGGTATCTGCGATCGTTGTCCGTGTTTTTGCGAAGCCCATTGATCTGATCCTTCAAAGAATCATCTCTGATCCGATCAGCCAGGCTTGGGTCCGCTATCTGAAGTTCGCGATCTATGTTGTAGGCATTTCAGGCGGCGTTCGGTTGTTCGAACTGGAGCGATACATCACGCCTGATCAATTCCGGAACAGTCAGGTGCTGACCCTGACCAGAGATCGCTGGGTTCTGGAGGTTTATAGGACCATCATCGAGAGTTTGCAAGGAATCGCGTGGTTGCTGTTAGTCTTTTTTGTGTTCGCTCTGATCGCGTTTGTAATCGTCCGCGTATTTGAACTTCGAAAGGCCAGAGCTTCGTGAGGAACGATATGGCGACTTCTGATCAGACACTCAACCGGATTCTGGACCTCGCCGCAACTCACTTCAGAGTGCCGCGAGAGAAACTGACTCCGGACGACGACTTTTTCAAAACGCTCGGCATCAACAGCCTGCAGGCGCTCGATCTGCTCACCAAGCTGGAGAATCACTTTCATATCGAACTGCCGGACTATGAATTGCAGGGGGTCTCAGATTTCCGGACGCTGGCCAGCCGCATCCAGAGCCGATTGTGAGTCCGACGCACCACAGAGAACACAGAGTCACGGAGAGAAACGGCGGTTCCGGCTTATCATTGACAAGGCAATGAAGTGATTAACCGTGGTTTGCTCTGTGTCTCCGTGCCTGTGGTGAAATAACTCTTTCATGCTCGATCTCGACCAATACAGTTGTCTGGGCGCGGCTTTGCGCGATGCGCTCGACCACTGGCCGAATGAAACCTGTCTGATCGAATCGGACCGCAATAAGGAAAAAACTCGTCTTACATACTCCGATTTCAAGGAACTGGCGTTGCCGCTGGCGCGCGCTCTGCAGGACGCTGAGTTCAAGCCCGGCGAGCGCGCTGCCATCATTATGACCAATCAGTCGAAGTGGCTGATTTCTGCCTATGCCATTTTTTATGCGGGCGGCGTGTTGGTGCCGCTCGATTACAAGCTGACGGCAGATGAGCATCTGCGGCTGCTGGCGCACAGCAAGGCGAAAGTTCTGATCATCGAATCGTACCTGTGGCGCGCTTTGACCCAGGCGGCCGAGTTCAAGAACCACAACCTTAAAACAGTGTTGGTGACGGAAGCGCCGCTGGGAACAGAACTGCCGGGCGCTTTTCGCTGGGAGGCATTTCGGCGCAAGGGTGATCCCGTGTTTGTGCCGCGTAAGCGGGAAGATGTGGCCTGCATCGTGTATTCTTCGGGCACCGGCGGTCGGCCCAAGGGCTGCGTGCTCACCCACGAGAATTATCTCGAGCAGTGCAAATCGCTGACCGCGTGGTATCCGTTCTGGCCGGGCGTGCGCTATCTGAGCATTCTTCCCACCAATCACGCGATTGATTTTATGGTGGGATTCATTGGCCCGTTCGTCTGCGGGGCTTGTGTTGTACACCTGCGCACGCTGCGGCCGGAATTTGTGCGCGACGCTTTCACGCGGTACAAGATCACCTACGTCAGCCTGGTTCCCATGGTGCTCAAGAACCTGGAGCGCGGGTTGAAGGCGAAGTTCGACGAACTGCCCACCGCGAAGCGTTTCCTGCTCAACCGGATGATCGCGTTGAACCGGTTCATGATGCGCGGCCAGGCCAAGGTTCGCGTGAGCCGCGTCCTGCTGCGGGAGGTACATCAGGCATTCGGCGGCGAGTTGCTCGCCATGTTCACCGGCGGCGCTTTCATGGAGCCTTCGACGCTGCAATTCTTTTTTGATCTTGGCGTCCCGGTGGCGAACGGGTATGGCCTGACGGAGGCGGGGACCTCGCTCACGTTGAACGATTTTCGCCCGTTTCGCGCCGACACTGTGGGGAAACCGTTGCCCGGGGTCGAACTGCGAATCCTGAATCCCGATAGCGAAGGGGTTGGCGAAGTTGCCGCGAAAAGTAAAAGCGTAATGTCGCATTACCTCGATGATCCGGAGTTGACCGCCGAAACCATCGTCGATGGCTGGCTGTTGACCGGCGACCTGGGCCGGTTCGATGGTTCGGGACACTTGCAACTGCTCGGGCGCAAGAAGAACATGATTGTCACCGAAGGCGGCAAGAACATTTATCCCGAGGACATAGAAACTGTTTTCGATGGCTTGCCGGTCAAGGAATACTGCGTCTTTGCGGCGAACTACCTCTGGCCGCAAAAGTCGCTTGGGCAAGAAAAGCTGGTGCTGGTTTTGCGGATGGAGCCGAACCAGGAAATGTCCGACGCTCTGAAGAACGAGATCGTCGCATGCAACCGGCAGCTGCCGGATTTCAAGCGTGTCGGCGGGTATCTGATTTGGAACCAGGATTTCCCGCGCACGGCATCGATGAAAATCAAGCGATCTGTACTTGCTGAAGAGATCGGCAAGAACCTCGACCCTGCCACGGCGGTGACCGAACTGTGAACGATGCATTCCTGGCAATCGTAAATCCGGCGGCCGGCGGCAGGCGTGGCCGCAAACTTGTGGGGCCGGCGCTCGACCGTTTGCGTGCCGGCGGAATCCGCGTGGATGTCATCGAAACTGGCGGCCCGGGCCGGGCCACACAGATCGCACGCGACGCCCAGGCCCGGGGCTGCCACAAATTTATCGCGGTCGGTGGTGATGGGACCTCCTACGAAATCGTCAACGGACTTTTCCCGAGCGAGAATCCCTCCCAGCGCCCGACTCTCGCTTTTCTTCCCCTTGGAACCGGCAATTCGTTTCTGCGGGAATTCTCCGACCGCGGCGTGGAGCATGCCATCGAGGCTTTGCTCGGCGGGCGTTCCCAACCTTGCGACGTTTTGCGCATGCAACATGCCAACGGGACCATCCACTACATTAATCTGCTGAGCATGGGATTCGCCGCTGACGTAGCCTCGTTACGGGCGCGGCGTTTCAGCGCCTGGGGAGAACTCGGCTATCAGATGTCGATTTTGATTTCGCTCGCCCGGTTGCGGCGCCGTCCGTTCCCGCTGAGAGTGAACGGAGAGAAAGAACTCGACCAGCGGCCCTGCTTGTTTCTCACTTTCAACAACAGCAAGTTTACCGGCGGAACCATGATGATTGCGCCCCGCGCCGAGGTCAACGACGGCTTGATTGAATATGTGCGCTGGGGGCCGATCGGGCGAGTTGGGTTAATTCGCAATCTGCCCACACTCTACGACGGCACACACATTGCGCATCCCCTGGCGGAACGGCAGGCCGCGAAGCGCATTGAGTTTTCTCTCGACGAACCGGTCGACGTAATGGTGGATGGCGAGGTGATGTCTTTGCAGTGTCAGACGCTCGACGTGTTGCCTTCGGCTTTGGATGTCGTGGTATAAAAATTATTGCCATGTCGCAGGAACGAAGAAAACGTAAGCAGGAAAGGGAACAGGCAAGCAGGCTGAGCCCGGCCGTGCCGAAGATCGCAATTGTGGTCGTTGTGATCGCGATAGTCGCGGGCCTGCTCTGGTTTCTGAGGCATAAACACAACAGCCAACTGGATACCTTTGCCCGCTGCCTGGGAACCAAGGGAGCCAAGATGTATGGCGCTTATTGGTGCCCGCATTGTGCCGATCAGAAGGAAATGTTCGGATCATCGTTTGACTATGCGCCCTACGTCGAGTGTGGAATTAAAGGCTCGCGGGCCATCGTGCAAGCCTGTCAGGACGCCAACATCAAGCGCTATCCCACCTGGGTGTTTGCCGACGGATCTCGAGTGGAAGGCGAGCACCCGTTGGACTTTCTCAGCCAGCAAACCGGATGTCCGCTGCCATGAGCAATGCGGTGCGGCGGATTTTCGTGACAATCGCTGTGCTGGCCGTCGCGGGAATGACTGTGTCTTCGGTTTCGCTATATCACCACTACGGCACGTCGAAGACTTCTTACTGCGATTTTGGGGAGAGCTTCAACTGTGACATCGTGAACCGCAGCACATACTCGACCGTGCTGGGGATTCCGGTAGCGCTGATCGGCATTCTCGGTTACGCTACGCTGCTCGGACTTGCAACTCTATACAGGGCAAAAGCGGAGACGCCGCTCCTGCTGCTAGCGGCATCGGTCGGGGGACTCGGGTTCGCGCTCTATCTCACCTACATCGAAATGTTTGTGCTGGCCACGTGGTGCATTTTGTGTCTTTCGTCGCTCAGCCTGATTTTCCTGATCATGGCCTTGTCTTCATTCCTGGTGGCCGCATCCATGCGCCGAGACTGAATTTCTGAACCCAGTCATGGACGAAATCACTCAAGCACAAACCAGGCCGAACAGGGAACTGCGCGCCGCGGCGGGTGCCTCGGTGGTCGGCGACTTGCGCCTCCATGAATTTCAAAGCCGGATCTTTCGCAACACGCGGATGTTGCGGGTCTGGTTGCCTCCGGAATACGAAGCTCCAGAAAACAGCGCTCGCCACTATCCCGTGTTTTATCTCAACGACGGTCAGAACCTGTTCGATCGGGCGACATCCTTCACCGGCGTCGAATGGGGTGTCGACGACACGGCAGATCGCTTGGCCCGGCAAGGCGTGATTCCGCCCATGATCTTCGTCGGGATTGACAACGCTCAGAGCGACCGCATGAAAGAGTATCTGCCCTACCGCTCGTTCTATCCAGCCGTCCTGCGCCCGCTAGGGAAGCGTTATCCCGAGTTCTTGCTGCGCGAGGTGATGCCCTTCGTCGGACAACGATATCGAATTGCCCGAGGTCCGGAAAATACCGGGCTGGGCGGATCTTCTCTGGGCGCACTGATTTCGCTTTACACAGTGATTGACCGGCCGGGAATCTTTGGACGGCTGCTGTTGGAAAGCCCGTCCCTGTTCGTATCCAACCGTCGCGCGTTGAAGTACAGCCTTTATTTTCGGCAGTGGCCCGAGAAAGTCTTTCTCGCGATCGGAACTCGGGAATCGGGGCGCGAAGACAAAGACCGGCAGGTCGTAGAAGATGTTCGTCAGCTCGAACGAATTCTGCGCCGCGCGGGGCTCGGGGATGGACGGCTAATGGTAAGAATCGCGGAAGGTGCGGCTCACAATGAAGGCGAGTGGGCAAGACGATTTCCCGAGGCTTTGCAGTTCCTGTTTGATCAGACTAAAGCAGGATAAGAGATGGGCGGCGCGGTGAACATGGCTGGCATGTTCACCTGATCCCCCAAGCAGCGCCGCTTAACCGGGCGAGTTACCAGACTGGCTTGCCGTTCTGGTCACGGAACACGAAATCGTCGTTGCCGCGCTTCACTTCTCGCGCGAAGATGGTGTCCACGCCCTCGAACTTTACTTTGGAACCGGTCACCTCGACCAAGTCGCCTTTGTTGAAGACCAGCTCGTAGGTCTTAACGAACTTAGTCGGGGCCAAGTGGACCTCGATGGTGGTGCCGTCGCTCAGCTTCAGGATCAGATGCGAACCCATGCCACCGCTGACCGGGCACTCGCGGTCTTTCACTTCATCGACCGTTCCCTTGAAAACGGCCTCGGTCGCGGGATCATACTTGGGGACCCCTGCTCCAGCCTGGGACGCCGCCCGGGCTGCCGGGGGCGCAAATACTGCCGCGATCACGCTTATCAGGATGACTGCCGGCCATGTTCTCATGGGGGCTCTCCTTCCTCAGGACTTCCATCCACTGACTTCCAATGACTTCCAATTCGATTATCGTCCCCCACCTCTCACCCGCCTGTGATAGCGATCACAGGGCATTGTGAGGCGCGTGTCCTCGTAAACACCGGCTTTCATAGGCAAAGGATCGATAACTGAACGACGTAGAGCCGCTGCTACAATGCCCTGCAGCGATGCTGAATGTGCGCGCGGTTCGCCTCCTCTCGAAAGTCGTCCAGTCGCCCGCGGTCGTCTTCTCAGTTGCGCTGGCCTTGCGATGGTGGGCGCTTTCGCAGTTGCTCCCAGCCCGAGCTTGGCCCTACTTTTACCAGTACAACGAGTTCGCACATATCGCCTGGGCGCTGGTGACGGGACACGGCTACAGTTCACCGTGGGCTAATACTCCGCTGGCGCCGACCGCCGTAGAGCCTCCGGTCTACACATTCCTGCTTGCCGGCATTTTCAGATTTGCGGGAGCGTACAGCTATGCCTCGCTGTGGATCGCCGTCGGTCTGAACACGGTGTTGTCAGCCGCCACAGCGGTGGTGATTCTGCGAATCGGAACGCGGGACTTTGGCAGGCCAGTGGGTGTTTTTGCCGCCTGGGTCTGGTCGTGCTGGTTGTACGAAGCGGCCGTTGCGGTGCGCCTGTGGGAGAGCAGTCTGGCGGCTTTTTTGCTAGCCATTGCATTGTTGTGGTTGGCGCATCTGGCCGAGTCACTACGCGTTTCACGCTGGATGCTCTTCGGATTTCTCGCCGGGTTCGCTGGTTTGACCAACACCACGCTACTCTCGGTGTTTCCGCTGTTCTGGGTTTGGCTATGGGTGAGCCATCGACGGCACGGACGTTCATGCCGCAAGGTTCTCTTGGCCTCGATCACGATGTTTGTTCTGACTCTGGTTCCCTGGACCATTCGCAACTACGCTACTTTTCATCGCCTCATCCCGGTTCGCGATAACTTCGGTTTGGAACTTTGGCTGGGCAACCACGAAGGCGTCGGCCGTCGCTTTGACAACGACTTTCCCATCTTGAATCCCGCAGAATACAACCGCCTGGGAGAGCTACCGTTCATGGAAGCCAAGCGTCAGATTGCGCTGCAATTCATCGGACAGCACCCGGGGAAGTTCTTGCGCTTGTCGCTGTGGCGCTGCTATCGCTACTGGACCGCACCTGACCCTTGGCTCTGGTTGCCTGTGAGCCTGCTAGCGTGGGCTGGATTGGTCTTGGCCTTGCGACGCCATGGGCTGGCAGCGGTGCCGTACGCCATGGTGCTGCTGGCCTTTCCAGTGATCTATTACATTACCCATACATTTAATAGTTATCGGCATCCTACTGAATCAGTGATGTTTATTCTCGCCGCCTATGCGGTAGTCAGTGCGCTTCGGTGGGTTGCGAAACCGGCTCACCTGCCCCCGCAGCCGGTGAATTAGCTTGCTGCTCGCTCTGACTGGTGTACGGCGAAATTCTTGCCGGAGTCGCATCGGCTTCGACCAGCCAGACTTGGCGGTCCTTAAAATACTGCAGCAGTTCCTGGTTGTCCTTGTCGCCCATGTCGCGTGCCCAGACGACTTTGGCGTGGTCGATGTCCGCCTTGTTGTAGACCCATTCATGATCGGGCGTATGAGTCGGCCAGTAACGAACCAGCGCCAGATGCAATCCTGGAGAATGCTCGAGCGTGCTCAGGATTCTGGCCCGCGGTAAGTTGCCTCGTGGGTACACCGGCTCGATTTGGGTGTGCGTCAGTACAGCTGTCAGTCGCAGGATGACCATGGCACAGCAAATGATAGGTACGGCCCGGACCAGGGCCAACCCTACCGGCTGCCCCCGCCATCGCCACTGCCGAAGGTGCCGCAGGCACTGCAGCAGAATCAGGTAAAGCAGAGCGAATCCCGGCGCGAAATAATGTGGCCGGAAGTAGGTTTCTCCAGCGATCGCCAGAAGAAAGACGCCGCTGGCAATCAGAACAAAGCGCATGCGGCGGTCGCGGAGGATCCACGGCAGGGCCAGCAAGGGGATGGAGAGCGCGGGGCCAATCAGAATGCGCCAGCCCCACGACAGGTTCACTTCTTCATGATCAACAAATCCAGCCAGCGTCCGGTTTTCCAGGTAGTATTTGTATTCTCTCTCGTAATGCCTGCGCATTTCGATGTGGTGGTACACGGGCTCAGGGTACGGTTTTTGCCAAAAAACGTACGGTGCCCGGAAATAGTCTCTGCGGTTGATTTCGTACGCGATTTGAAACGGGCTGCCGGTGACCCTGAAGTTGTAGTAGCCGATTCCGGCCGCCGCGACCGCCAAAATCAAGCCCATGGGTGCAACGATTTGTTTCAGAACCACCGCCATGGACGGCCGTCGTTTTCCCGCCAGCCAGCACAGCATGGCGCCTGCGACGGTAAGCCCCAGAACCAGCCCTTCATACGGACGGGTGTTGGCCAGCAGGGCCAGTCCCAGCGCCATCCACACTGCATAACGCACGCTGGGCCGGCGCTTCAGCCGCGGCCAGGCTCCGACGACCAGCGCCCCTGCTAAAGCCACGACTGAACCACACCAGTATCCGTTGACCCAATAGCCAAAGATGCCGAAGCGCAGCCCGATCAGCACGGCTCCGAGCAGCGCCCACACCGGTGGCAGCCAGCCTTGCAGCATCCAGCAGAAAGCGGAGCACATCAACGCCGTAATCAGAAGTTGCCCGATCCACGGATGCCCAAGAAGTTGTCCGCCGGCAAGGACCAAACCCTGCCCAGGGGGATACATCGACATGTAAGTCGGGTGCCAGATGATGTGAAAGCTCTCCATGTGGATCCACATGGGATGTGGCGGGTTGGTCAACCGCCCATGAGCGTAGGTGTCGGCGGCCAGCAGATAACTGAATTCGTCGTGCCAATCGGGTTGCGGGATCCCGAGGATCGGAATGACTGCCACTCGCACCGTCAGTGGCAACAAACCAACCATCCAGATAGAAAGGGTTTTCCTTCGTGCCAGGCGGCGAAATTTGGCTTCCAGTTGGTCCCACGGTCCGGCGGACAGGCAGTGGCGTCGGACATAAATGAGCGCCAATGCGCTCACAACCAAGACGCCCTCGAGAATGTCCAGCGACCAGAGCGCCAGAGTGACGTAGGTCTCGCTCATGTGAGCGGATTTTCTGTTGGCGAGGAGGCGATTGTCAATGTGCCCAAAACTGGGATAATCATGGCGAGTCGATTCCCAATGACGAAACCACTCCGAATCCTGCTGTGGCTGGCGGTCAGCGTTATTGGCGCGCTGGCGCTGGGCACGATCGCTTTGCGGCGCGGCGAGCAGATCAACGCCATGTGGCTGGTGCTGGCCGCAGTCTGCACGTACGCGCTGGGATATCGGTTTTACAGCAAATTCGTTGCTGCCAAAGTCTTGGCGCTGGATCCTCAACGCGCCACGCCGGCAGAACGACTGGACAATGGACGCGACTTTGTCCCGACCAACAAATGGGTAGTCTTCGGTCATCACTTTGCTGCCATCGCCGGTCCGGGGCCGCTGGTCGGACCGGTGCTGGCGGCGCAATTTGGCTATCTCCCCGGCACGCTCTGGATTCTGGTCGGCGCCATCTTCGGCGGATGCGTCCAGGATTTTGTCATTCTGCTATTTTCCGTTCGCCGCGACGGAAAATCTCTCACTGAGATGGCGCGCCAGGAAGTTGGCCGCTTGGGGGGTGCGGTCGCTTATGTGGCAATCCTGAGCATCATCGTTATCCTGCTCGGCGTGGCGGCGCTGATCGTCGTCAATGCCCTGAAATCCAGCCCGTGGGGCACATTCACCATCGCCATGACCATCCCCATCGCCCTGCTGATGGGTTTGTACCTGCGCCGCCTCCGGCCGGGCAAGGTGCTGGAAACTTCGCTGCTTGGCTTCGTGCTGGTGATGCTCGCTATTTTTGGCGGACAGTGGGTGTCGCAGAGTTCTACGCTGGCGAGGTGGTTCACCTTCGGCGCACCCACGCTCGCGGTCGTGATCATCCTTTACGGATTTGCCGCCTCGGCGCTGCCGGTGTGGCTGCTGCTTGCGCCGCGCGACTATCTCAGCACATTCGTCAAGCTAGGCACGATTGCACTGCTGGCACTGGGAATCATCGCCCTTCGTCCCACGCTGCACATGCCGCCGCTCACCCGCTTTATCGATGGCTCCGGGCCGGTGTTTGCGGGCAGCGTTTTTCCGTTCGCATTCATTACCATCGCCTGTGGCGCGGTCAGCGGGTTTCATGCGCTGATCGCGAGCGGCACCACGCCCAAAATGATTCGCCGCGAACCCGAGACCCGCATGGTTGGCTACGGTGCAATGATGGCCGAATCGATGGTCGCGATCATGGCGATGATTGCAGCCTGCGTGCTGCAGCCGGGGACGTATTTCGCTATCAACAGCCCGGCCGGGATCGTGGGCAGCGCTCCGGAAGCCGCCGCCACAACAATCAGTAACTGGGGATTTCCCGTGACCGCCGACGGAATGCGCGCCCTGGCGCAATCCGTCGGCGAGCAAACGCTCTACAACCGCACCGGCGGTGCCCCTGCCTTTGCCGTGGGCATGGCCCACATCTTCGCCAACAGTCTTGGCGGCCAGGCCGTGATGGCCATCTGGTACCACTTCGCCATCATGTTCGAAGCGCTGTTTATTCTCACCGTGCTCGATGCCGGCACGCGCGTCGGGCGCTTCATGGTGCAGGAGGCGCTCGGCCACTTGTGGAAGCCGATCGGCCGCATCAGTTGGTATCCCTCGATTCTCGCTACCAGTGCCATGATTGTCGCGGCGTGGGGATTTTTTCTCTGGCAGGGCGTGAAAGATCCACTAGGCGGAATTAATTCTCTGTGGCCGTTGTTCGGCATCGCCAATCAATTGCTGGCGACGGTGGCGCTGTGCGTGGCAACGACGATCATCATCAAAATGCGCAAGGCGCGCTTGTCCCCGGTGACACTGGTCCCGCTGGTGTGGCTGGTCTCGGTGACGTTTACCGCCGCCTGGCACAAGATGTTCGATCCCAACCCGCGCATCGGATTTCTGGCGCACGCGCGGCAACTGGCCGCCTCTGCCGCGCCGGGCCAGGCAGTCTCGCGCCTGATCTTCAACGATCGTCTCGACGCCCTAGTCACCGCCACGCTGATGTTCCTGGTCGCGCTAGTTTTGCTGGAATCGGTTTTCCTGTGGGGCCGCGTGCTTTCCGGACGCAGGGAAGCGCGGGTGAGGGAAGCGCCGTTTGTGCCGACACGGTTCGCTGCGGAGGAGCAGGGATGAAACACGTAATCGCCATTGTTCTCGCCGCGTTGCGGGAAATTTTCGACGAGGCTGCCTACGCGCGTTTCATCTCCCGCATGCAGCTTGCGCCCTCGGCCGAGTCCTACGCGGCGTTTCAGCGCGAGCAGGAAGCGGCGAAGACGTGCCGCCCGAAATGTTGCTGAAGTCCGCATCCCGCTCACCACTCCTTCCACATCCCTGCCGCTGCTACACTCCTTGCATGCGCGTGCTGGGAATTGACTGCGGCACCGAGTGTACCGGCTACGGTGTGGTCGAACTTTGTCCCGACGGCAAGCTGCTTTGTGTCGCCTGCGGGGCCATCAAGCTCGCTCTGCGCGAGCCGCTTCCCGCGCGCTTGGCAACGATCTCTCGCCGCCTCGGCACAATCATCGTCGAGCACCGGCCCGACCGTGTAGCCATCGAGGATGTTTTCTACGCGTTGAACGTCAAGTCAGCCCTTAAGCTCGGACAGGTACGCGGTGTCGCTATGCTGGCCGCGGCTTCGGCTGGGTTGGAAGTTGCCGAATATGCTCCACTCTCGATCAAGTCAGCCGTAGTTGGCTATGGCCGCGCGGAGAAGCAGCAGGTGCAGCACATGGTCACGCGTCTGCTCAATCTGCCGGAAGTTCCCGAGCCGCCGGACGTCGCCGATGCTCTGGCCATCGCCATCTGCCATCTGCATACTTCAGCCACGCAGGAGCGGCAACGGGCAGCGGTCGGGTAATTCGATTGTCATCCCGAGCGAGCGTTGTTTGCGCAGCGAGGGATCTGGGCGAGCCGCGCGACCTGTCGCGTTTAGCGACAGAACAATCGCGCGTTTGGCTCGCTTCCTAATTGCACAGCATCACCACCGTTTTTTTGGCATAATCCTTGAGAATGCAAAACTGTAACCTGCGAACATCACGCCGCCGCTCAAGTCCGCGCCTCCTCTGGCCTATCTGCCTGGCTTTTGCTCTGACGGGTCTTCTCCAGGCCCAGCAATCGAACGTGCCCACAGTGGGCTTCAGTTGTGACTTCCCGGGCTCCGATCCTTCGCATTACGGCTTCTCGGTTTCTTCTGACGGGCACACTTCCTACATTTCCGACGGCAAGCTGAACAAAGACTCCAATCCCGACGAGCCGTTCCGCACCGACCTCACGCTTTCCCAGGCGATGGTGTCGCACATCTTTGATCTGGCGAAACAAGCGAAGTATTTCGAGGGCAATATCGATTCCAAGAAAAAGAACGTCGCCTCGACCGGGACCAAGACTCTGTTTTACAAAGACGCTAAAACCGGCAACATGGCCAACTACGATTACACGACGGTTCCCGCCGTGCAGGAGTTGACGACCCTGTTCCAGAACCTGTCTGCGACCCTGGAGTTTGGCCGCAGGCTGGACTACGACGAGCGCTACCAGAAGCTTGCCCTTGACGAGGAACTGAAGCACATGGAGGATGCCGCGAAATTGGGTAGCCTGGCTGAGGTTTCCATGGACGCCGAGGTGCTGCAGAAAATCGTTGACGATCCGGCGGTAATCAATGAAGTCCGGGCGCGGGCGCAGCGGCTGTTACAGGGTGCGAGCCCGGCGGGCAAGTAACCGAGCTAACAGGTACCCTGACCATTTGTTGACAATTTACCGGCAACACCGCAGGCCAAAAAGTGCTCTAATAGAGTAGTGGTGTTCCTCCGGGGGTGTCTGATGTCCAATCCCAAACCCAATTCGAGAATGACCGGCAGGCTGCTGCTGGCCGCAACGCTGGGGTGTGCGCTGCTGGCCATTCCATGCTTTGCCGATTCGCAGGCGCGCATCGTGCGCCTGAGCGAAGTGCAAGGTGACGTTTTGATCGACCGGAACACCGGCCAAGGCTTGGAAAAGGCGTTCTTGAATCTGCCGATCACGCAGGGCGTGAAAATTCAAACCGGCAAGGACGGCCGAGCTGAGCTGGAATTTGAGGACGGCAGCACTCTGCGGCTCGTCCCCGAAACCAAGATCGACATTCCGCAGCTCACTTTGCGCGATTCTGGAACCAGGATCTCAAGTGTGGACTTGCTGGAAGGCACGGCTTATGCGAACTTCCTGGCCAGTAAAGATGACGAGTTCAATTTGACGTTTGTGCGGGAGAAGATCGCACTGACACACGCCGCCCATCTCCGAATTCACCTCGGCGACACCGACGCCTCCGTCGGAGTGTTCAAGGGCGAGGTGCAGGTCGTCGGCCCTGCCGGCACCGTCGAAGTCAGCAAGAACCACAAAGCCAGCTTCGATCTGCTCGATCAGGACAAGTACAAAATCGCCAGAGATTTCGGCGAAGATACTTACGATGCCTGGGACAAGCAGCAGGATCAATACCAGCAACGCTACAGCGATAATTCGTATGCCAGCTACTCACCCTACGCCTACGGGACCAGCGATCTGAACTACTATGGCAACTTTTCCAACGTGCCCGGCTACGGCATGATGTGGCAACCATATTTTGCCGGCGCCGGATGGGATCCGTTTATGAATGGCGCCTGGGCCTTCTATCCAGGGTTTGGCTACGGCTGGGTTTCAGGCTATCCGTGGGGCTGGACGCCGTATCACTACGGCTCTTGGGCTTATGTCCCTCTGTATGGATGGATGTGGCAACCCGGCGGCACCTGGATGGGAACGAATGCACTCCCCCTGTACAGGAATGCTCCGGTGGGCTTTCGATCCCCTGCCAATCCAGCCACGCCGGGGCAGGGCATCATCCCTGTGAACCGCGGGCCAGCGTCAACCCTGCTGGGAAGATCGTTTGCGAAAGTGGAAATCCCCAACAACTCCGCCGGATTGGGCATTCCGCGGGGAAGCATCAGCAATCTCAGCGGGCTCTCCCAGACAGTGGAGCTGCACGGCTCAGCTACGGCCCGCGTGCACACCGCACCCGCCAGCAGCTTCGGCTGGGGGAACCAAGGCTTCGGAGAACCTTCGCCGTTCGGCTCTAACAGTTCGATGTCGGGCTCATCGATGCACACCAGCCCTGGCGCCTCGAGTTCAGGTCATTCCGGTGGCGGCGGACATCGTTAAACTCCGCATTTGACCATCAAGGGCGACTCGCGAGTCGCCCTTTTCAATTTGGATCCAGACCTTCTCACCTGACGAAATGCCAGCTGATGGTGCGCACTCGCGCACGATGACCACTGTCACGAAATTTTACTCAGACTTTACAGGCTCGTGACTTTGTCACTCGGAATTTTGTTTCTAATCACCCAGGCAGCGAGAACTGAGGATCGCAATGAAAAAGACTTTCCTATTCGTGCTGACTGTGGCGCTGTTCGCAGTTGCCTCAACCACGTTGTCCCGCGTCTCGGCACAAGCCAGCAACTCCGGCGACGCAAGAGTAGCTCGTGCCGCCGATGCCGCGTTTCGCGACGGGCTGTACCTGGGTGGGTTGGATGCCGCCAACGGTAGAGCGCGTCATGTGAGCGCTGGGCGTTGGGGCACTGACGCCGATCGCACATTATTCCGCGCCGGCTACGAAGCGGGCTACGGACACGCCGGCTCGCCAACCGTTGGCCAATGACACTTCAGCGGACGACGACTCCGGCGTAGCCCACGACCATTTCGCGGTCGCCGGAGACGTCGCCGGAGGTGGCGTACTTGATCAGTTTGGCGGAAGTCGCGCCCAGACGCTTGGCCGCGGTTAGCATCACGATGGCCGGACCGAAGCCGCACATGCTGACGTCTTCAGTCGTCACCACGTCGTAGAGGCCGCGCGGGTCGAGGGCAAGAAGTTGTTCAATGGCCCGGTGATCTTTTGCTCGAGTGACCCGGTCGCTCTCGTAATGGTTCATGTCGCTGGAAGCCACGATGAGAACGCGTTCCGCTTGCGCTTTGAGCACGTCGGCGACGGCTTCTCCAAGCTGGTGGAGAGTTTCAAACTCCCCCGTCCCCAGCGCGATGGGCACGAAGGTGAAGTGCGATCTCCGCTGCTGCAGGAACGGCAACTGGACTTCAATTGCGTGTTCGCTGCGATGGGCCTCGGCATCTTCGCTCAGAAGAGGGAACTGCTGCTTGAGCGTGTCGGCCAGGGAAGAGTCGATCGCCACGCGCCCAAGGGGGGTTTCCCAGGAGCCGGTGCTCATGATGGCAAGCGGTTGTCCCCGGCCGGTGTGGTTGGGACAAAGCACGACACAATGTTCGGGCACGTCGATGGTGGAATAGACTGCGCCCGCTACCGGCCCTGAATAAATGTAGCCGGCATGGGGCGCTACGCAGCCGAGCGCCGGGACCGCCGTCTCACTCGGCGAAAGATAAGATTGCACCTCATCGAGCAGGGTCTGGCGCTCGCCGGGGTAAAAGCGTCCGGCGACGGCGGGATGGCGCAGGCTTTCCATCGTGAAGGTTCCAGCTACGGGGAGTTCCTGCGATGATTGTAGTCCCGCGGGGAACAAAAATCTGCGGCGGAAGTGGTCAACCTCGGCGCTCTCTGCGGAATTTCTCGGCGTCCTCTGCGATTCAGGGTTCTAGGAAGGGAAAACCGGAAAGGCAGAGATCGCCGAGGCCGCAGAGTAGGGAAGGACACGCTCAGCCGCCTGCGCCCGCCAATGCTCTGAACAACCCCGCGGTCTTCTCCAGCGACAAGGCCTCAGCCCGCACGGACGGCTTAATGTCGGCTTTCTCCAGCGCAGAGCGCAGCACCGCCGGCTGGTAGTGCGCCTTCAAATTATTCCACAGAGTTTTCCGCTTCTGCCCGAATGACAGTTTCAGGAAGTTGATGAAGGCTTCTTCGGGCACGTGCAGGTTCTCCAGCCGGGGAGCAATGGCCAGTCGCACCACCGTGGAATGAACTTTGGGGGGAGGTGAGAATGCGCCGGGTGGGAGGGTGAAGAGCTTTTCGACTTTGGCGTAAAGCTGGGTGGTTGCCGAGAGCAGACCGTACTCGCTGGTTCCGGGCCGGGCGGCGAGGCGGTCGGCGACCTCACGCTGCACCATCAGCACGATGGTCTCAAAATACTTCCGATAGTGAAACAGATGCAGCAGGATGTCGGATGTAATGAAGTAAGGCAGATTACCGATCACCCGCACGCGTTCCGGCTCATGGTTGATTCCGGTGCGCGTGCTTCCTGGCCGTGGTCCGAAAATCGTATCGAAGTCCATCGCAAGAATGTCGCCTTCGAGGATCTCCACGTTGGGCGCCAGAGAAAAATTCATGCGTAACTGCGCGGCCAGAACACGGTCCAGTTCGATGGCGATCAGGCGGCGCGCACGGTTGGCCAGCAGAGAAGTCAGCTCGCCGCGGCCGGGCCCGATTTCGAGGACGGTGCTGCCGGACAGATCGCCTAGCGCTTCGACGATGCGACCAGCTGCCGCTTGGTCAATGAGGAAGTGCTGGCCCAGCTTGGGTTTTCTGGGGTGGGGACGAAAGGCAGAGACCTTTGGCACGTTGACCCTCTTTCTGGCGGGCATTTAGACTAATCATTCACCGGCTCAGCGCGGTTCGACAAAACACGCAGTTTTCTATGATAGCGTGCGCCGGGGATTCTGGGCTGGTCGTGGAGGAGTCGTCTTCATGCATATTGCTTTTGCTGCTTCGGAGTGTGTGCCATTTTCCAAGACTGGGGGTCTGGCGGACGTTGTAGGCGCCCTGCCGCGGGCTCTGGCTTCCGCGGGACACCAGGTGAGCGTTTTCGTTCCCCGCTACCGCCAAACCAAGCTCAGTGACGCGCAAACCGTGGTGCGCAGCATCACGATACCTTTTGACGACCACTACCGTTTCTGCTCGGTTGTGGCTGCAGGCAACCACTCGGGCGTGCGTCACTATTTCGTCGAGTATCCGCCGTTTTTCGACCGTGACGCACTGTACGGGACCTCGGCCGGCGATTATCCCGACAATGCCGAGCGCTTCGCTCTGTTCTCGCGGGCGGTGCTCGAGGCCACAAAGATTTTGGGTGTGCCTCACATCTTCCACTGTCACGATTGGCAATCCGCGCTGGTCCCGGTTTTGCTGAGGACGCAGTACGCCGAGGACCCTGCATTCCAGGATGCAGCTACGGTCTTCACCATCCACAACATGGGATATCAGGGACTGTTTTCGCCCGACACGTTGCCATTACTAACTCTGCCCTGGGACCTACTCACCATTACCAAGATGGAGTTTTTCGGCAACGTCAACTTCCTGAAGGGAGCCCTGGTCTACTCGGATTTCATCACCACCGTCAGCCGAAAATACAGCCAGGAAATTCAGACCACCGAGTTCGGCTTCGGACTCGAAGGCGTACTGCGGGACCGCGCTGCCACGGTAACCGGCATACTGAACGGAGTCGACTACGACGAGTGGAGTCCGCAGGCGGACAAGTTCATCGTGGCCAGGTATTCGCCGGAGGACTTGAGCGGAAAGGCCAAGTGCAAGCAGGATCTGCTGACCGCGTTCGGAGTGACCAAGCCCGATCTGCGGCTTCCCGTGATCGGCATCGTTTCGCGATTCGCTGCACAAAAAGGCTTCGACCTGATCGCCCAGATCATGGACCGGCTGGCGCGCGAGGAGATGATCGTGGTCGCTCTGGGCAACGGCGACCGGCAATACGAAGAAATGTTCGCCCGCCTGCAGAAACAGTTTCCGCAAAAGATTGCCATCAAGATCGCCTATGACAACGCTTTGGCCCACAAAATCGAGGCCGGGAGCGATATGTTCCTGATGCCCTCCAAATATGAGCCTTGCGGGTTGAATCAAATCTACAGCCTGAAGTACGGCACCGTGCCCATTGTGCGCGCCACCGGCGGGCTTGACGACACCATCGAGCCTTGGGACCCTCGCACCGGCAAGGGCACTGGCTTCAAGTTCACCGAATACAGCGGCGAAGCTTTGTTGCTGACCATCAAAGAATCGCTGCGGGCCTTCCGCGATCAGGCTTCCTGGCAGACACTCATGCGTAATGGCATGAACAAAGACTTTTCCTGGAACGCCTCGGCCAAGGAGTACGTCCGGATTTATGAGCGTGCGCGCCAGGCACGCGCCGCGCCAGCCCTGGTCGGAGCGTAGTTCGTCTCTCTATGAGGACGGGCGTCTTCGCCCGTCTCTAACCAGCGCTACTTGGATGGGGCCGTCAGGTGAGCGGATGGTTGTAGAATCGCTTCTGGTGAGTGAATGCCCGCCGGCAAAACCATCTTCCACGTGGATATGGACGCCTTCTTCGTCTCGGTGGAAGAACTGTTTGATCCGTCCCTGAAAGGTAAAGCTGTGGTCGTCGGAGGCCAGCGCCACGAGCGCGGCGTCGTCTCTGCAGCTTCGTATGAGGCCCGTAAGTTCGGCGTTCATTCGGCCATGCCGCTCCGCACCGCGGCCAGACTTTGCTCGCACGCCATCTTCGTGGACGGTCATCCCGAGCGCTACCGCGAATGCTCAGAGAAAGTCCATCATGTGCTCATGTCGTTTACGCCCATGGTGGAAATGGCGTCGATTGACGAAGCCTATCTCGACATGACCGGAACCGAGCGTCTCCACGGGCCAATTCTGTGTGCGGCCCATCAGCTGCATCAGAAGATCAAGGCCGAGACGCAACTGAATTGCTCCATCGGGATCGGCCGGACGCGACTGGCGGCGAAGGTGGCATCGGCCAAAGCCAAGCCCCACGGAATCCTGTGGGTGATTCCCGGTCAGGAAGCGAAGTTCCTGGCGCCGCTCGACGTGCGCGATATTCCCGGCGTAGGGAAGGTCACTGAGGAGAGCCTGCACAGGATGGGAATCTACAAAGTCGGCGACGTCGCGCACTTTGACGAGGCGTTCCTGGAACACCATCTCGGCAAATGGGGCTTGGCGCTGGCTGGCAAGGCGCGTGGGGAGGACGCCGGTGGATGGTTCGACAGCGAGGTGGGCGAAGACGACGATCCCAAATCGATCAGCCACGAGCACACTTACAATCGCGACACCGCCGATCCCGCTACAATCGAATCGACGCTGATGAAACTTTCAGAGATGGTGGGCCGCCGGCTGCGCGACCACGGGCTGCACGCACGAACCATCCAGCTTAAGCTGCGCCACAAGAATTTCACCACGGTTACCCGCGCACACACTTTGGCGGACGCCACTCAGCTCGATACGGAAATCTTCGAACAGGTGCGAAGTTTGTTTCACCGGCATTGGCATAAGGGAACGGAAGTGCGTCTGCTGGGCGTGCAGGCCTCGCAGTTCGAGCGCGAACCCGGCCAAACGGACTTGATTGAAGGCGAGCGGCGGCAGCGCTGGCAGCAGGCGCTCTCGGCCGCAGACCGCCTGCGCGATAAATTTGGTCAGTCCAGTGTGACCTTGGCAACCGGCATGAAAGGCGGCTTCCGCGAGCGCATCCATGAAAATCCTGCGGCAATACCTGGGAAGCGAAAGCCAGAAACTCCGGAATCCTGATGAACCCTCAGTGGGCAGCGGCCAGCAGCGACCCTACGCCAGGTTTGTATCCGTAAAAATCAGCGATGGCCTGGAGACGCTCGATGAGCTGCTCATCGTAACGCCGTTTGAGAGTGTCGTTGAGGATGTTGTGCAGCGCGTTGGGATCGCGCGTCAGATCAAACAAGAAGCTCTGCGCCGGAGAATCGTACGTCGTGAACAGCAACTCCCCGTTATCCATGAGCAAGCCGTAGACCGCGCGTTCGTCGGAGGCCAGGAAGAGCTCATCACGCTGATATTGTTTTAGTTCTCCCGGGGTCTCGACGAACAGCGGATGCCCGAACAGTGGATTCGACCGCAGCGGGCGATGACCGAGCAGGTAGTAAAGCGACGGAGTGACGTCAGTCAGAGCCGAAAGATGGGCGTCGTCATACGTAATCTTCCGGCGCATGTCCGTCGGCAAATGAACCAGCAGCGGCACGCGCATGATTTCCGGGTAGATCGAAAGAGAATGACTATGACGGCCAAATTCGCCGGTAGCATCGCCATGGTCTGACGTAATGATGATGATGCTGTCCTGATAAAGCCCGCGCGACTTGAGAAAGCCGAAGAAATCCCCAAGACAGCCATCCACCTGGTGGACCTCGTGGGCAATGCGATTATCAAAGCCGGGGCGAATCTGCCAATTATCCTGGCTGATCATGGGCAAGTCGTTATGCGCGAACTGATGCACGTTCATGGGTTGTGCATAGAACAGCACCGGCCGGCTTGAACTGCGCCGAGCGTCGAGCACCCCTTCGGTCTGTCGCAGTGTGGAACAAACTTCGAACCGGTTCCAGAGAGGTTTGTCGGTGTCCAGCTTGATCAGATCATCCTGCGGGGAAAGAATCTGGCTGAGCACCGAATCATAGCTCACGACCATCTGGTAGCCGTCGGTGTTGGCAAGTTTTTCCAGGCTGTTGACCTTTGAGAATGGCTGCAGGTAATGAGCGTGCAGCAGCAGCATGCCGGACCAGATCGTGGGTTCGGAAAGCGTTGTTCCCGCGTATTGCGTGTAAGCATTGTGAACTGCAATGCCGTCTCGCGCGAAAGCATCCAGGTTGGGCGTGAAATCGACCTTGGGGTTGTAAGCCCCCAGGTAATCGGGTCGCATCGAGTCGATCACCAGAATGAAAATATTCGGCCGGTGGGAGCGCGTCGGCTGCAGTGAATCGACCAGCTCCACGTCGAACCGGGCTTGCGCATCGCGGATGTTGGTGTGCTCGCGCAAAATCCGGCACAGGTCATCGCAAGGCTGATGGCGCGCGTTTCCGAGAATATGGTGTGCTAACTGGAATGAAACATCCTGGGCCGCGTAGGTTTCCATGGCGATCGAGACATCATCGTCCGTGGGACCCAGAGGCTTGGCCCAGAAGATCTCGGTGGCCTGCAGCGATTTGTAGGCGAAGCCCGAGAGCAGCAACACAGCCAGAAGGTTGACCAAAGAATAAGAGCGTCGCTGCGGCCACAACAGGTAGAAGCAGATGCTCAGCACAATCCAGAACATCACCGTGAACGTGGCTTCCAGCACTCCATTCCAGTCGCCACCCGCAATTACGGTGGGCAGCGCGACTGCCGCAATCGAAATCCCAGTTACGATGAACAGTGGAACCAGCTTGCGCTTCTTTGCAGCGCGCGCACGCGCCGACAAATAGGGCAACACCAGCGACGCGCCGAACAATGTCAGCGAAAATGCGAGCCCGCCCGCGTACGCAAGCGCAGGCATTCCGGAGAAACTCAATGCGGCGTCAAGAAAGCGGGCAAGGACAATCCAGAGAGCAACGAACACTGCCAGTCCAACGAGGGCGAAGTTAACGGCCCGTGGCCGCCGGGTTCGCCAACTGGCCAGGCATATCAAGTTCACCACCGACAGCACAATGATCGCCAGCAGGGCGTGCGAGATCACGCTCCACAAGGTAATTTCGAGCCTGCCCGAATCCAGGATCAAGGTCCGCTTGTCGGAATAGTTGTGAAGTTCAGTACCGAGGGCATACAGCAAAGCTGCGCAAAGCGCCACGACCAGTGCAGTCGAGTAGGCGAACAAAGGCGCTTGCCGTGTTGCCCGCGTCTCGCCCGGCCAATGCCCGAAGATGTCCATGGCCGCGACCAGCGCAAGCGGCGCTAACGCAACCAGGCTCCAGCGGTATGCGGCCTGATCGCTTTGTAAATTCACCAGGAACGGCCGCGCGCAAAGATACACTCCAACGATTGCCAGCACGCCAAAGAGAACCGAATTTGCCCAGCGCCTGCCGGTCCAAAAATCCAGAGCCGCAACCGGCAACAAGACAGCAAAGTAAAGAATGCCTTGATGGTGAGCAAACCAGGGCATCCATTCATAGGGCGGAGCTTTGATCAGGGCAAAGTAGGTGTAGGGGAGAAATGCCAGCAGGCAGTACAACGAAGTCAGGACGAGGTAGGCTCCCCACAGCAATCTCGAAAGAGTGAAAAGCACTTTTCGCAAGGGTGATTCCAATCGTTCCAAGGCCAGCTTTTCCACGAGATAGATGATTGTGACCTGCGGCGCGCGCCAGGGACAAGGTTCCAACGGTCTAAGTACCGTTTCGAAGGTGACGAAAGTACCCTTCTCGCACTGCTCGCCCAAGTTAGAGAATGGAGAATCCCGCGCCGCGGCACAGCGGGGTTTTGGCACCTCCAGAAATCAGGACGCAATCATGCAAGAGCGGCAAGCACGCGCAGGGGCAGCGAAGCGTTCAGCCCACCTGCTGCTGTTCGCCCGCAATTTCTTCAGATTCCCTGCCATGCTGGGGTCGGTCGTCCCCAGTTCCCGCTTCCTGGTCAATGACGTTCTCTCCGCGGTGGATTGGGAACAGGCGCGGGTGATCGTAGAGTTCGGGCCGGGCGTGGGAACGATGACGCGGGAGATCCTCCGGCGCATGCGTCGCGATGCCACTCTGGTGGCGATTGAATTGAATCCTGCGTTTGTGGACTTTCTCGACCAGGAGATCGATGATCCCCGCCTGCGCGTGGTCAATGCTTCCGCCGGCGAGGTGCGGGCCGTGCTGGGCAGCCTCGGCGCCGGGCGCGCCGATTGCATCATCTCCGGCATTCCCTATACCAACATGCCGGAAGCTACACGGCAGGAGATCTTGAAGGAATCACGACAGGCGCTCAGTCCGGAAGGTGCCCTGCTGGTGTACCAATTCACTCGGACCGTCCTGCCCTACCTGGAATCGAGCTTCGGGTCCGTGCGGCAGCGTTTTCAGCTTCTAAACATCTTTCCTGCCCGCATTTTTCACTGCACGCCGTGAGCGGTATCGCGATACTCGGCAAGGCGTAGGTGTTTCCGCGTTCTCTGCGGAAATTCTCCGGGTCCTCTGCGTCTTAAGACTTCAGCATTCAAGAGAATGAAACGCAGAGTTCGCTGAGAAAGCCGCAGAGCACGCAGAGCAACTCCCAGCGCACCAAGCCGGCTTTGGGGATCGCGTTCGAGGACCCTCTAGTTGCTCGGCGCTGTGTTGCTCGCCGTCGTCGGATTGCCCGTGTTGCTGCTGTTCATACGGCTAAGGTGAGGGAAGAACGGCGTGACCTCGAACGGCATTTTGTCGCGAGCCGAGATGATCGCCACCGGCGCGGACTTGATCAGTTCAACCTGGTCATCCCAGGCGTTGAGTTTCAAACGTCCGCCCAAAGGCAAGGCTGCAATCTGGTCGAGCTTGTCGGGATTCAGCGCGGGACCTGATGCCGCGAGCGCTGTCATCCGAACCAGTTGCCCTTTCTGATCGACAAAGCTATTTCCCAGGTGAGGAGTCAGCAGGGCGGTCAGTTGCGGGGCGCGGGCGGAGAGTTCCTTCAGGAAAAGACTGGCGGAATCAAGTTTCTGTGCGTACGGCGACGTCTTCAGCAACTCCATCGCTTTCGCGTCCGCAGCAGTTTCTTCCTCGGGGCTGTGACGGAAGCCAAAGTTCTCATAGGTCGATTGATCGGAAAAAAGCATGCGATCGGTGAAGGCGAACTTGCTGCCCAAATTGTGTCCCAGAACGATGTGCGCCAGTTCATGGGACAGCACCATCGCCAGGCACGCCTCATCGGGAAGGACGTCGATCAGACCACGGCTGACGACGATGGTATTGCCCACGCTGAAGGTCTCCAACTGAGAAGTCAGCATTACTCTCGTCCGCACCGAACCGGACAACGCAATATTGTTGGTGACGATCAGGTTGTTGACCACGGTCAGCAGGATTTTGTCTACGTCGCCCTCCGGGGCGAGAAGACCGGCCTGCTGCAGCCGCTCGATCACGTTGTCTTCAGCCTGCTGTTGCCATTCGCGTTGTGCTTGCAACGGCGATGGGTCGGCGGTGGCCACACTCTCGTCTTTCACCGCATCCACGGTGATCTGTGCCAGTTCGTCTTCCTTGGCTTTTTTCTTGAGATCGTAGCCCCAAATGCGGGTCTGAGCTTTGAACGCCAGCTTGTCCTTGGAGCCATAGCTGAAGTCGCCTTCTTCGCTGTAGATATAGGCCGGCAGCCAATAACCGGGAATGAGGTTCAGGCGCCAGCTATCCATATGGAAGAAGTACGCGTGTTTCGGCCGTGGCACGTAGGTACCGTTGAGCCGGACAATGTTGTAATCCTGATCTTCGACCCAGATGCGGCCCAGAAAACGCCCTTTGCCGGCATCTTTCTTGGGAGTGACGTCGACCACGAAGCAGCGCACTTCTCCGAGAAACTCGCGCCGCACGTACTTGAAGTCGTAATGCGCGCGGTCGAAGTCCTCGCGGTCGGCAAAAATCATCCAGGAAAAGCCCATGGGGTCGTACTCGAGCTTGAACAGCCGGCCGACGCCGCCCAGCAAATTCTTCTCAAAGCTCTCATCTTTGGAAAGATAATCGCGGCGCTCGACGTTCGTAGCCAGGTCAAGACGGCCCAGGAAGTACTGGTCCCCGTTAAGCGATGCGCCCAGTTTGGCGTCAGGTTTCAGGTTCTGCAAATATGTTTCCACCAGCGGAGTGCGGGACTTAAGCATGTTCATCAGCCCATGCTCGCGCTGAATGGCGCGGTCCACCACCTGGTCCGTAGTAGTCGGCGGCGCCATCGGCGCAAGCGCCGCCACTGGAGCATCGCTCGCGGGTGAAGATACTTGCCGCACCGCGGCCGGCTGAGTTGAATTCTGCGTCGCTGGTTGGTTCGGCGCCTGCTGCGCCATGCCGTTGATAGCGATCAGCAGGGAAGCGGTTATCGTCCATTTCCAATTCGTCATGGTGGTCTCTTTTAAATCCTCAATAAGCAAGCTGAAAAACTACGTGCACAATGGAAATTGAATCGACCGCTGCTCCATTGCGCGTGGCCGGCTTGAACTGAATTTTCTTGGCAGCCGCGACGGCAGCCTCATCCAGGCCGTGTCCCAATCCCCGTACGACGCGATTCACTTGCAGCTGACCATTTGCCCCGAACATCACTTCCAGCAAAACCTCGCCCTCAATCTTGAGCTGACGAGCTTCGTCGCTGTAAACCGGGTTCGGTTTAGAAATGATCGCGACCGGAGTCATCGCCGGGCCGTTATCCACCGCAGGTTTGGCAGCAGCAGCATGGGAAACTTCCTGCGTGCTGAATCCCGCGGCCTGCACCGTCGCCGGATTCTTGCGGCTATCGGCTTGGGCGATTCCGCTTCCGAATCCTGCGCTGGCAATCACACCTGCTGTCCCCTTCGCTCCGCCCACGCCGTTTCCGTTGCCCGATCCCGGCGGCAGATCAAACGAGCCCAGGCGAGCCGCGGTCAGGTGCGAGTTTTCTTTGCCGTCGCCGGGCAGGCCGTTGGGGTCGCCAAAGCCGCCAGTCTGCACTTTTTCGATCGGAGCACTGACCGACGTCGGCGCCGAACTGCCGAATGAGCCCGTGTAGATCACTTTCGCCGGAGGAGGTGTGACGGGTTTCAACTGCGGCGGCTTGAAATCAACTTCAATCTTGGGAGGCTCCGCCTCCGGCGGCTTCGGCTTCACCACGATCTCGGCGGGCACAATCAGCTTAGGTTTGGCCAAGGGCCTCGGCGGAGGCAGCGGCGGCGCTGCTGGCTGTGGACCGACTTTCAGTGGCTCAGGCTCCGACTCAGGGAGCGGAATAAGTTCTGTAAAGTGGTCGGGCCGCGCTAGATCAATCCGATCCGGAAACACTAACCTGAGTCCCAGGAACAATAGAACTATAAGAATTTCAACAGTATAGACAGTCGCAAGGCGGCTCCAACTCATCTTCCGCTCAGGCAGAAGGGCCAGCTCGAAACTGTGGGGCGTCGACATTCCAGCTCGCAAAGGGGAATCCCTGCGTGGAGGACAAGGCGCGGGTGACCTCTCCAAGTTACGGGACACAGGGGCAGGGGTAAATGTGTCTGGGGGACTAGTACAAGAGTAACCGCGCAGGCATCAGGCCGTCACTGGCACTTTCGGGGGCGAGTCGTTGGTCTCTATTGAGGACGTGTCCACCGGAGTACAATCACTGGCGCCCGAAAGTGCCGCGTTAGCGGAAACTTGCGGCGGAGGTGACTGATGGCGCAAGTTGGCTTTTTGAGGAAGATGGTTCTCGTCGCATTCTTGGTGGCGATATCCCTCGTGCCGGTCTCGCAAGCAGTGGCGAATGGGCAAGAGCACCGGTTCCGAGGCGCTCCGGACGGACAATTCCCGCAAGGCAGCCTGGTCACTGACGGCGCCGGCAATTTCTACGGTACGACGTTGAATGGCGGGGCCAAATCGATTGGCGCGGTCTTTCGGTGGTTCCTCGGTCAGGGCGGACAATGGACCGAATCTGTTATCTACAGCTTCACGAATGGAGCGGATGGCGAATACCCAGGTGTTTTGATGGTGATCGACGCCAGCGGCAATCTATACGGTACAGCCTACGGCGGTCTGAGGCCGTATGGAACGGTGTTTAGGCTCACGCCAAACGGGGACGGAAGCTGGTCTGAAAGCACGCTGTACAATTTTCAGGACGGCTCAGACGGGGGATTTCCAGGATGGGGACTTACTGCCGATGCCGCCGGCAACCTGATACGGCACGACGGGGGGCGGCGGCTGCTCCGGCGGGATCTGCGGCGGCACCGTGTTCAAACTGGCGCCGAGCGGGAACGGGCAATGGGCTTTCAGCACTCTGTATGCCTTTCTCGCCGGTGACGACGGTGCCGAGCCAAACTGGGTGGTTGCCGATGCGGCTAGCAATCTGTACGGCAGCACCGAGAAGGGCGGCAATATACAGGGGGGGCAGTGCGGGGATCAGGGCTGCGGTACTGTGTTCGAGCTCAGTCCATCCCAAGGCGGAGGCTGGAGCAAAAGTACCATTTACACGTTCAACTTCGGCCTTGATGGTGGATATCCGAGCGGCGGAGTGACACGTGACACTTCCGGCAACTTGTACGGCGAGACCCTCTTCGGCGGGTCCTTTGCGTGCCCAGGGGAGGGTTGCGGTGTGATATATGAACTGACTCCACAGTCAGGCGGCAGTTGGACATTTTCCGTCCCCCACACGTTCAATGGCCTCAACGGTTCGCTGGGCCGGAACCCCAGCGGCGGCTTAACCCTCGACAGCGTGGGCAATCTCTATGGATCGACGGAGAGCGGCGGTGATCTGTCATGCAGCGAGGGCGAGGGCTACGGCTGCGGAAGCATTTTCGAACTCTCACCTGCAGCGGGTGGGAAATTCACCTTCAGGCTTATAGGGTCATTCAATGTCGCTAACGGATCCTATCCGCTAGGAGGGGTCACCGTAGACGCTTCGGGAAATCTCTATGGCACTGCGTCCGACGGTGGCGACCTTAACTGTAATCCACCTTACGGCTGCGGTGTCGTTTTCGAATTCACACCATAACCTTAAGGCTATGCTTGCCGCCGCCTCGCAAACCCGTAGAACACCGGCACACCGGCCAGAATCACCAGGCAGCCGAGGGCCGAATTCCGCAGATTGTCGGTGAAGGTGTAATAGAGCAGCAGCGCCGAGGCGAGAACAAAAAGCGAGGGAACCACCGGATATCCCCACACTCGATAGGGACGCGGAGCGTCCGGCTCGCGGCGGCGAAAAACGAATATCGTGCTGCCGGCGATCATGTAGAAGAGCCATTCGGCGAAGATGGCGAGTGAAAAGAATTGACGGAAGTTGCCTCCCACGAGCAGCAGGATGATCGATAAGACCGCTTGTACAACGATCGCCGCCGACGGTGTATGGAAGCGTGGATGGACCTCCGCCAGCGCAGAGAAAAAATAGCGGTCGCGGGCCACGGCAAACGGCACCCGCGCGCCGCTCATGGTAGTGCCATTCAGCGTCACCAGCATGGAAACGGCCATCGCCGCGGAAACCACACTGGCGCCGGCGTGGCCCCACACCAGCCCGATCGCATCCGAGGCCGGACGCGGCGAAGCCGCAATGGCATCGGCGGGCAGGACATACTGCACAGCGGCGTTCACAAGCATGTAAAGCGCGCCAACCGTGGCGACGCCGACGATGAGAGCGATCGGAATGTTGCGCTCGGGCTGGCGAATTTCCTCTGAGACCATGTTCAGGTCGTTCCAGCCGTCATAGGCCCAGAGGGCGGCCACCAGCGCGGCCATGAATCCGGTGATGCCGCCCTGGGCCGCCGAATAGTTGCCCATGAAGTGACTCCAGCTTCCAGCGCTGTAGCTGAAGCCAATCAAGACAATTCCGAAGATGATTGCGACTTTCAGCACGGTAAACAGAAGCTGAAATTCGCCGGCCTTCTTGACGCCGACATAATTGAGCAGCGAGATAAGAACAGTGGCGGCGATGGCCACGATTTGTCCATAGGTGATTGCGAAAGGCCAACCGATGATGTCGTGAGAAAAAAATGTGAAAACTGAAAATGTTCCCAGAATTCGGACCAGGCCGGTGGTAATGGTCGCAATGGACGCTGGTTTTGCGATCAGAAACCAGGTCCAGGCGTAGAGAAATCCAGGCAGCGGGCCGTAAGCATCGCGCACGTAAACGTACTCGCCGCCGGCCTGCGGCTTCATTGCGCCCAGCTCGGCGTAGGTGAGCGCGCCAAAAAAAGAGAGCATGCCGCCGACAATCCAGGCCAGATACACGAGCCTGGCCGATCCAACCGCTTGCATCATCTCGGCGGGAACCAGAAAAATTCCACTGCCGATAATCGTGCCTACCACGATGGCACAGGCTTGGCTGAGACCGAGCTCGCGCAGCAGACCTGGGCCCCGTTCCGCTGTCTGAACAGGAGTTGGCATCGAGATGAAAAAGTATAAGCGAAAATCTTAAACCGCAGAGGATGCGGAGAAAGGCCGCTGAGAACGCCGAGAATATCTGGGACTTACTCTGAGATCTCAGCGGTTACTCTCGGCGTCCTCTGCGTTTTTAAGACCTTACGGCCTTGCTGTCGAATAGACTGCTCGCAGCGTACCCGACAACCAACGTCACGCACGTCCCGATCGCCACATACCACGTCCAGGGCACGCGAGTTCCCACCCAGAGATAGATTTCCGTTCCGAAGCCAAATAACATCCCCAGCATGACGCCGTTCTGATTGGCTCGCCGCGTCAGTACGCCGAGCAAAAACGCGCCCAGCAGTGCGCCATAAGCCACGGATGCAATCTGCAAACCCACCTCGACCACGCGCCCGACTTTGTGCAGCGAGAGCACAGCTAGCGCAAACAACACCAGACCCCACAACACCGTTGCCAGGCGGGAGAGTCGCAGCCGGCGGCGTTCGTCGGTCTGAGGCCTATGCTGGAGATAAAAATCAATCATCGAAGTGGACGACAGCGAGTTTAACGCGGCGCTCAAATTAGACATCGCCGCGGCCAGGATGGCGGCAATCAGCAGCCCGGAAATTCCATGCGGCATCTTGCTGACGATGAACGTCGGATAGATTCTGTCCGCCTTCCCGAAACTTGCCGACGGCACGCGATAGTAGGCGAACAGCATCACCCCGACGATCAGAAACAAAGCGAACTGGAATAAGATCGCGATCCCGCTCGAGAGCAGCGCAGTAACCGATTGGCGCTGGCTCCGCGCCGCCAGCAGTCTCTGCACGATCAACTGGTCCGTTCCGTGGCTGGCCGTGGTTAGGAAAGCTCCGCCGACAAGTCCAGCCCAGAAGGTATAAGGTCTCCAGAAATCCGGTGTGAAATCGAAAACCCGCAACCTGCCTGTTGCAGCGGCTAGGCTATGAATGGCAGGCCACCCTTCCGGCACCAGGTGGAGAATCGTGAACACACCGACGATCGTGCCGCCGATGTAAATCACAGTCTGGATCACGTCTGTCCAGATCACCGCCGCCAGTCCGCCCTCAAAGGTGTAAATCAGCGTCAGCGCGGTGATCAGCGCTATCGAGGCCACTTCGCCTGTGCCCAGCGCAATTCCTACGACGATCGAAACCGCGTATACGCGCACACCTTCTGCGGCTGCTCGTGTGACCAAAAAGAGTCCTGCCGTCAAAGACCGCAGGCGGCGGCCAAAACGGCGCTCAATGAGTTCGTACGCGGTATAAAGATCGCCGCGAAAGTAGTGCGGCAGCAGCACAAGGGCGATGACCACGCGTCCGACGAGATAACCCAGCACAAGCTGCAGAAACGTGAGATTTGTGTCGTAAGCCAGGCCTGGAATGCTGATGATGGTGAGCGTGCTGGTTTCAGCCGCCACAATCGACAACGCAATCGCCCACCAGGGAATGTTGCGGTCCGCCAGAAAGTAGTCGCGCAGCGAACGCTGGCGTTTGCGGAAGCGCAGACCGAACAGCGTGATTCCAGCCAGGTAGAACGCGATGATCGCGAGATCGAGATTATCCAGCCGCATGGGTCGCCGAAATCGGCTTCTCGAAGTATGCGGCCTTGCCTTCGCTCAGCACTCAATCTGTTCCCAAGGGGTACCTATTTCATAAAGCCGGGCAGCCTCGCAAACCAGACCGAACGTTCTGCCCTTGTGCGTCGAAGACGGAACGACGTCGTGTGATAGAACTACTTTCGTGGGGATCTTTCTCGGCATTGACGGCGGCGGCAGCAAGACTTCCTGCGTAATCGGCGATGAGACTTATGTGCTCGGCAATGGCGTCGCCGGCGCAAGCAACGTGTTGCGAGTTGGTGAGCAGCAGGCGCGTGAGGCCATCACCAGCGCCGTGCGCCAGGCTTGCGTCACGGCCAATGTGCAGCCAAATCAAATCCTGCGATCCTGTGTCGGCGTCGCCGGGGGCGCGAGGCCGGAAGCCACGCAGGCCATCCGCCGCGTGGTCTCGGAACTGGTTTCCGGCGAAGTTGAAGTCGTCGGCGACATGGTCATCGCAATGGAAGCCGCTTCCGGCGTGGGCCCGGGCGTGATCGTCATCGCGGGGACCGGATCAATCGCCTATGGTCGCAACGCTGCCGGTCAGACGGCGCGGGCGGGCGGCTGGGGCTTTGCTATTTCCGACGAAGGCTCGGGACACTGGATCGGCGCAAAAGCAGTGGCCGCGGCCATGCGCGCTTATGACCAGGGCGAGAACACTCCGCTGCTGGAGAGCACGATGAAGGCTTGGGGCGTCAGCACGCGGGAGCAGTTGATCGTGGCCGCGAACGCATCTCCTCCGCCCGACTTTGCCAGCCTGTTGCCGGCGGTGCTCGACGCCCTCCACGCCGACGATCCGACCGCCCACGACATTCTGGCCCAGGCGGGCGCCGAGCTCGCTGCGTTGGCAAAAATTGTGCTCACTCGCCTTTTCGGTGCTGGCGCCGCTGCTCCAGTGGCCATGTCTGGGGGTGTCTTCCGTAATTGTTCTCTGATTCGCCAGGTTTTCTACAATAACCTCCGACTGGACTATCCCAAAGTAGTGGTAAATCCAAGTGTTGTTGATCCGGTTAAAGGTGCATTGGAAATTGCGCGCCGGGGTACCAGGACTACGTAGGAAAAGGTCTTTGCTCCGCGTACTCTGCGAAAGATTCTCTGCGCTCTCTGCGTTCTAAGGTTTTCGCGAACGCAGAGTTCGCTAAGGAATGCCGCAGAGAACGCGGAGAGACATAATCTATGGCTTCGCAGGATTTAGTTCCGACCGATCCCGCGCCTGCCGCGGATCCCGCCCTGACCGAGGACCTCGCGCTGGCCCTGCTGCAGCGGCCCGATCTTCCGCCGGACGTTCTCGAAGACCTCAGCAAGAATGCCGCGATCAACCAACTCCGTAAAGCAAAACTGGCGATTGTCGGACACCCCAAAACGCCGCGTTACGTCTCGCTCGCCATGCTGCGGCAGTTGTTTACGTTCGACCTGATGCGGGTTGCGCTGACTCCGACGGTCCCCGGCGACATAAAGGTCGCGGCCGAGGAGGCACTAATCCACCGATTACCAACCCTGCCTTTGGGCCAGCGATTGTCCCTGGCGCGCCGGGCCTCTGGACGAGTTGCCGGCGCGTTGTTACTGGATCCCGAGCTGCCGGTGCTGCGCGCTGCATTGGAGAATTCCAGGCTGACGGAAACCCCGATCGTGCGAACCTTGATGCGCGAGCAATCGCCGGCAGCGTTGGTCCACGCCGTGTGCCAGCATCCGAAGTGGTCGCTGCGGCGCGAGATCAGAATCGCCCTGCTGCGAAACCGGCACACCCCGCTACACTACGCACAGGAGTTCGCGCGAAGTCTTCCTGCAAGTCTGTTGAAAGAAATCCTGCAGAACTCGCGCTTGTCCGAGGCGGTGAAGGACCGCCTGGAAGAATCCAGTTAACCCCGAACATCCACGGCCCGTGCCTGATTCTCCTTGTCCGTCGCATCCTTGTGCTGCAATAACTGAACCACGACCTGATTCAGCTTCGACCGCACGGCGGAGCGTTCGTGGGCGCGCGTAATGTAACGAACGTGCAGTTCCATACCCGATGGGCCGGAATGCAAGTTGACCGCGGGAATAGCAGAAACCGACCGCACTTTATAACGGCTGGAGACCTTCTCCCATTCTTGTTCAGCCGCGCGGGCATTCGCTTCCGTCTCTTTGGCCACAGCTTTCTGGATGGCGTCAATCAGCGCGGGATCCAGCGTGGATGGCACCGGAATGCGAAGTTCGTCCCAAAGCCACTGCCCGCTGGTCGTGAAATTAAAAAAGTGTCCTTCGATGGCGTAGCTGTTCACAAACGCAACCTTGCGCCCAGTCGGATGGCCGGTCGTCGTCCAGTTGCCGGTCTCCAACAGCACCGTGCGGAGCAAATTAATTTCAATGACTTCACCGACCACTCCTTCAATCTCCACCCAATCGCCGACCCGCAGCCCATTCCTTCCCATAAGAACGAACCAGCCGAAGAATCCGACGATAAAATCCTTGAGCGCGACGGTCAGGCCCGCGCCGGCAAATCCGAGTATAGTCGGCAACTGCTGGGGAGGGCCAAGGATCACCAGCAGAATCAGGAGCACGCCTACAATCTGCACCGCAAAACGGATGACCGCGCGAAGCGTATGCAGGCGCGCGCGTTCCTGACCAACCCCTGCTATGTAGTGATCGATCGTCTGGTCTGTGACATATATGACCAGCAGGATCACCAGAATCCATAGCGCGGATTGGATCATGCCATGCAACGCCGTCCGCTGGTGAGCCTGAACCAGCGAAATCCAGGCGCCGTAAGTCTTCTGCAACTCCTGTTGATCTTGAATCCGCTTGTCGAGATCGGCCAGATTCTTCTGATCGTCGGACAGAATACGCAACGACTTAACTGTGGGGCCGGCGGTTTGAGGCTGGGCTGCACTTCCGGCAGGACCGGAGTTGGGCTGGCCGCGTGACCCCAGAGTCTTGGCCTTCGCCGCAGTTAGTTGTTGGTGCAGAGAATCGTGAGCCTGGTTGAGTGCAGTGGCGAACTGGCCGGCTTCATCGCGCGCTTGGTGTAACTGGGCGATTTTTCCACGCAAGGCGCGCCAGGCATTGAACTGGGCGAGCAGATGTCCGGCCTGATAATTCACTTCCGGAGTATTGGCCGCTGCAGGCTTTTGCTCATCCCCATGCTCGGCTGCCTGGTGCTGATCGAATTGCCGCTGGATCAGGGCTCCCGGGTCTGCACCCGAGCGGACCAGGTCTTCTTTGGCGTCATCCAACTCATCTTGGTCGAGTTCCGATTGGGCCTGGGCTACGTCTAACTGCTCCTGCACGCTGGCCGCACGAGTGCCGCTCGCGCTGGCAGACTGTTTCTTGAGTTCGTCCACGAGGGCCTGATCAGCCTGGACCTGCGTCTGCGCCTGCCCGGCGTGCTCATACAGTTCACGGAACTGAGGCTGGCTCTGCGGAGGATGGTCGGCGGCCTCGCGCGAAGCGTCGTGGAACGCCAGGTCAACCTCGCTGTCGGCCAGCCGCTCTGCCTCCGCGGCGACTTGTTGCTCGTCGGCCCCGGAAGCCAGCCTGCCCATCGCGCGTGCCGTCTGCAGCGGACTCTCGTCCACCAGCGGAGCCGGCCCCATCTTCTTTTGCGCCGTCAGTGCGGGCTGTGCCGGGCCCAGATCCCGCGTCAGGAAGGACCCAACCAGCATAGCCGCCACCAGCGCCAGCAGTCCAAGCGTGATCAGCCAGTGGCGAGATTTGGTTAGAGTTGGCATTGCTATTGAGTCTGTCGGCCATTATACGGTGTGGTGATGCTCGTGCAGGGACGGGTCTCTGACCCGTCTAGGCCGAGCGCAGCTGGCGGCTGCGTGCGCCGCCCTCAGGCTTAGTCATGTTGAGCGAAGACTGTGCTTCACGCAGTGAAGCATCGGCGAGTCGAAACATCTCTACCCCAAGTGAGTGCTAACTATAGGGATTCTTCGACCCCGCAGGCCCATTCGCAAGCGAATCAGCCTGCTCCGCTCAGAATGACCGATGGGAGGAAGGGATGTGAGTGTAGGCGCGCCCGTCTCGCGCGTGCGAAAACCCATCCGCTCTACGGCGCCCAATCCGCAATAAAGATATTCGTCTCGTGCGGCGCTTTGGCGTTGCGATTCGAGGCCCAGACCAGCTTCTTGCCATCGCGGCTGAACATGGGAAATCCGTCGAAGCCGGGACTATAGGTGATTTGCTCCAGGCCTGTGCCGTCGGCATTAATCGCATAAAGCTCGAAATTTCCCATACCGCCGGTCGATCCCTGGTTGGAAGAAAAAATGATGCGCGTGCTGCCCGGGAAGAACGCGGGCGCAAAACTGGCCGCGTTCAAGTGAGTGATCTGGCGCTTGTCACTACCGTCGGCCTTCATCATCCACAATTCAAGCGTAGTCGGGCGGATGAAGCCTTGCGCCAGCAGTTCCTTGTAATCTTTGATTTCTTGTTCCGATGTCGGATGGTATGCGCGATAGACGATCCATTTGCGGTCCGAAGAAAAAACTGGCCCGCCATCGTAGCCAAGTTCGTGGGTGAGCTGTTTGACGTGCTTGCCGTTCGCGTCCATGGAATAAATGTCGAGATCGCCGTTGCGCATAGAGGTGAAGACCAGATTCTTGCCATCCTCGGAAATCGTCGTCTCCGCGTCGTAGCCCGGCGTGTGCGTGAGTTGCTTCAGGTTCGAACCATCGGCATTGGCGGTAAAAATGTCATAGCCGGCGTAAATGGCCCAGACGTATCCCTTGGAGAAATCGGGACGCGGCGGGCATTGCGGATCGGCGAGGTGGGTTGAGGAATAGAGGATCTTCTTGCCATCGGGGAAGAAATATCCGCAGGTGGTGCGGCCTTTGCCGGTCGAGACCATGTGAACGTCCGAACCGTCGATGTGCATGGTGAACATCTGGTCGCATTGCACGTCGCCGTGGGTGGACTGAAAGATGAGCTTCTTGCCATCGGCGGAAAAGTAAGCCTCGGCATTCTGACCGCCGAAAGTCAGCTGGCGCACGTTGCGCAGATGCTTCTCTTGCGGTGTGGCGAGGTCGGGAGTTTGTGTCCAGGCGAGGCCCGCCGTTAGCAACAACAGGGCAATGAGAGATTTCATGACTGTGGGATTGTCGCAGCGATGGCCGAGAAATTCAAAATCGGCTTCTAGCTCTTGGCTACTAGCTTCTAGCCAATCGCACTTGGTTCTTAGCCAGAAGCTAGAAGCTAGAAGCTAGAAGCTCTACACGCTTTTCCGAAAGTGCTCGAGAATCGCTTCCGCCTGATTGCGTGTCACAACCGCTGACAAAGCAGCCGCATCGGCTTGTTTCACGGCCTGAACGCTTCCGAAGTGTTCCAGCAGGCGGCGGGTAGTGCCGACGCCCACGCCGGGGATTTCCTGCAATTCCGTGGACCGATCGCGCATCTGGCGGCGCTTGCGGTGGAAGGTCACGGCAAAACGGTGGGCTTCGTCGCGGATGAGTTGTACCAGGTGCAGAACCGGAGAGTGATGGTCGAGCACGACCGGCTCATTTTCTTGGCCGAAGACATAGATGATTTCTTCGCGCTTGGCAATCGCCGCCAACGGCTGATTGATAATTTCGAGCGACGCCAGGGCTTCAGCCGCGGCGTGCAACTGGCCGAGGCCGCCATCAATCAGCACCAGGCTGGGCAGCGGTTTCTTTTCTTCCTGCAGGCGCCTGTAACGGCGGGTGACAACTTCGCGCATGGAAGCGAAGTCATCCACGCCATCCACGCTGCGAATGATGAACTTGCGGTAGTCGGATTTCTTCATGCGGCCGTCTTCCCACACCACCATCGAGGCAACCGTTTCCGCGCCCTGAATATGGGAGATGTCGAAACACTCAATGCGCCGCGGCCGCTCGGGCAAAGCGAGCGCGTCCTGCAGCGCCTCTTGGATCTGCCGCTGGTTGGGCTTCATGACGCGGAAGCGCTGATCGTAGGACTGCTTGGCATTGTTGCCCGCCAGGTCGATGAGCGAGCGCTTGTCGCCGCGCTGCGGAACCACGATGTGTACCCGTGTGGCGCGGGCGCCCTCGCCCGCGAGTTGCTCGGAAAGCAGGTCTTCAAGCGATTCGCGATCTTCAAAATCCACGGGCACATAAATGTTGAGCGGAACATACGGCTGGCCGATATAGAGCTGTGTGAGGAGAGCAGAGAAGAATTCACCGGGATGGAAACTGGCGAGTTCTGTGCCCTCGTCTATGCCAGGAGTGATTGCATCACCGTGGAAGGGCACGGCTTCAGCCGTGCCGCTGGCTCGCTCTACATCTTCGGGCTTTAGCCCATGAGGTTCAGATTCCGGCAGTTCCTCCCAGAAGAACTCGCGGCGATCGAGCACTCGTCCGCCGCGCATGTGGAACAGATTCACCGCCAGCATGTCGCTTTCGTAGTGATAGCCGAAGACGTCGGCATCGTCACCCTCGGCGGCGGCAATTCTTTGTTTCTCCTGCAACTGCTCGACCGTGGAAATCAAATCCCGGTACTTGGCCGCCCGTTCATATTCTTCAGCTTCCGCCGCTCTAGCCATGCGCTCACGCAACGACCGCGAAAGATCGGTCGGCCGGCCTTCGAGAAACATCTTCACGTCATGAACCGCTTCCTGATATACCTCGGGCGTGGTCAGTCCTTCCACGCACGGTCCCAGGCAGCGCTTGATGTAGAACTGCAAACACGGCCGAGGATGATAGCGGCTCAAGTCCACCTTGCACGACGGAACCAGAAAATGCCGGTGGATCAGGTCCACAATGCGATAAGCCAGGTTCGCGGGGAAGTACGGACCGTAATATTCACTCCCATCTTTGCGTAACCGGCGGGTTACATAAACCCGCGGGAAGCGCTCTGCCAGCGTGAGCTTCACATACGGATAAGTCTTGTCATCGCGAAGCAGAATGTTGAAGCGCGGCTGCTTCTGCTTGATGAGATGATTTTCGAGCGCCAGCGCCTCTTTGTTGTTGGCGACGACGATGTAGTCAACGTCCACGGCCTCGCGCACAAGGGTGCCGGTTTTGGCGTCCTCGACGCGGCCGGAATGGAAGTAAGACGCAACCCGGCTGCGCAGGTTCTTGGCCTTGCCTACGTAGATGACCTCGCCTTCGGCGTTCTTGTAGAGATACACGCCAGCGGAGGTCGGCAAGCTACGAATTTTCTGCGGGAGGTCCATCTTCAGAAGGTCTCTTCTATTTTATCGTCCTTGTTTGCCCATCTTGTGTGTGCTGCCCGTTCAGGTAGTGGTTCAGTTTGCCTTGTCATCCCGAGCCGCCTTCTGTTGGCGAGCGAGGGATCTGGGCGCGCCATGCGAATGCTTCGCGCTCTTTGCGAAGCACCAAAATCGCACGTTTGGCGCGCATCCATATCGGCAAACTGAGCCGCTGCCGGATTCAGAGTTTCTCGCCAAACTCCTTTGGCCCAACCGTATAAAATTTCCCTGAATCCATGCCTGTTTGCTCTACTCTGAAGCCTGATCCTAACCGGCCAACTCTAACATCACCCCTAGCATCAATAGCTTAACTAACCGAACCGGATTTCGGACGGTTGGCAGTGCTCGTGCTCAAGTAGAATCGAAATTGACCGGACTTATTCAGAAGGACCAGTTCTGTGCCCAGGGAATTCGAGGCAGGAGGACCCTACACCTATGAATCGCACTTCGTTAACTATTTTGCTGGCAGTCACCATGGCGGCGACGGTGGGCTGCGCCACCAAGAATTATGTCCGCCAAGAGACCACGCCGCTGATCAACAAGACCAATGAACTGGACGACATGACCGCCAAGAATTCGCGCGACATCAAGGACGTGGATGCGCGAGCGCAGGCCGGCATCCAGCAGGTGCAGGCCAAGGCCGCGGAAGTCGATCAGAAGGCGCAAGCCGCCGGGCAGCAGGCCAGCCAGGCCCAGACGATGGCGGACAACGCAACTCATCGCGTCGACACGCTGCAAAACACGGTGGCGAATCTGGACAACTATCATGTCGTGAACGAGGCCGCGGTTCACTTTGGCTTTAACAAGGACACGCTAACCAAAGAAGCCAAAGCTGACCTCGATCAACTGGCCAGCAGTGTTCCCAACACCAAGGGCTACATCATCGCGGTGGAAGGTGGAACGGATTCGACCGGCCCAGCCGATTACAACTACGAGCTAAGCCAGCGCCGCGCGGACGCCGTCATTCAATATTTAGCCTCGCAGCACAACGTTCCGGCCTACAAGATTTACCTGATCGGTTTGGGCAAGGACAAGCCGGTAGAGTCGAACAACACCCGCGAAGGCCGCGCCAAGAATCGCCGCGTGGATGTGCGCCTGATGACCAACAGCACCGAGGGTGTGACTCCGGCGCAGGCTCCGTCCTCGACCGGCCAGGCTACGCCGCCGGGACAATAAACAGTTTTCCCTCCTCCCCGGAGGACTTCGCCAACGCCGGCCATTCCACTCCCCCCGGGAATGGCCTTTTTTCTTAGAGCGAAGAATTGGCTCAAGAGAGGCGACCGGAGAGAGCTGGTCAATGAGTTTACCGGCGGTTATTTTGCAGGGACTCATCGGTTCGACGTTATAATGTGGCGCACATGTCTCTTGCGTCTGGCACCAGACTTGGTCCCCATGAGATCATTGCGCCGCTTGGCGCAGGTGGAATGGGCGAGGTCTATCGAGCGCGCGACACCCGGCTTGATCGCAATGTCGCCATCAAGATTCTTCCTTCGCACCTCTCTTCTAATCCTGATCTGAAGGTGCGGCTCGAGCGCGAAGCGCGGGCCATCTCATCACTTCAGCATCCTCACATCTGCGTGCTGCACGATATCGGCCACCAGGACGGGATCGACTACCTGGTGATGGAGTATCTGGAAGGCGAGACCCTGGCCGACAGGCTGCGCAAAGGTCCGCTCCCGGTAGAGCAGGCGATCAAAATCGGGATCGAGATCGCCGATGCCCTCGACAAAGCCCATCGCCGCGGGATCGTTCATCGCGACCTCAAGCCGGGCAACATCATGCTGACTGCTGGCGGCGCCAAGCTGATGGACTTCGGCTTGGCCAAGCCCGCCGGACTGACCCCCGCCGGCAGCGCTGAACTAGATAGCCTCTTCTCGCCTTCCAGTCCCACCAGCCCGCTCGCAGTACCCACGGGTGGGGCAGCGCCCCTTACCGCTGCCGGCACGATTATCGGCACTTTTCAGTACATGGCGCCGGAGCAGATCGAAGGAAAAGAAGCTGACGCTCGTTCCGATATCTTCGCCTTCGGCGCTGTGCTCTATGAAATGTTGACGGGCAAGCGGGCATTCGAAGGTAAGTCGCAAATCAGCGTGGCCTCGGCGATTCTGGAGAAGGATCCGGAACCGATCTCAACCGTGCGCCAACAGATTTCGCCTGCCCTCGAACACGTAATCTCACGTGCTCTCGTCAAAGATCCGGCCAAGCGTTGGCAAAGCGCAGGTGACATCGGTGCAGAGCTGGAATGGGTAGCCAGTTCAGGGGCTGCCCTCAGCACAAGTGCAGGTTCTGCTAACAGCATTTCACGCGGGTCGAGGGAACGCTCGCTACTGGGAATCGCAGCCGTCGTAGCGGTACTAGCGCTGATAGCTCTCGCTATCGCCCTCTGGAAGAAGCCTCCAGCAGGTACACGTCTGGTTGCTTCCATCCCACCGCCAGAGGACGCTCCATTCCAATTAATCGGCGATGTCGGCGCTCCGCCCGTTCTCTCGCCGGACGGCCTGAATCTCGTCTTCGGGGCTGGAGATCGCATCTGGATCCGCTCTCTCGAATCCGGCGAGGCGCACCCGCTGGAAGGAACGGAGAACGGCACATTTCCTTTCTGGTCGCCTGACGGTCGCAGGATCGCATTCTTCTCCGCCGGAAAGCTAAGGGTGATGGACGTAGTTGGCGGTGCTCCCGTACCGCTCTGCGATGCCTCGAACCCGCGTGGCGGATCCTGGAGCGCCAAAGGTGTGCTGCTTTTCACGCCCAACATTCGCGATGGCCTGTACCAGATCCCTGCTTCCGGCGGTACTCCGGTCGCCGTCACCAAGGTGGACACTTCTAAGCACAGCACGCATCGCTGGCCTCAGTTCTTGCCGGATGGCGATCACTTCATTTATCTGGCCATGAATCACGCGGGGCAACGAGAGTACAGCGGCATATATCTCGGTTCTCTGAGCACCGCGGGATCGCCAGGCAGATTGTTGGTCCGCGCTGATGCTAACGCGCTTTACGTGTCTGGCTACATGCTGTTTATGCGTAAGTCGGACTTGATGGCACAGCGCTTCGAGCTTGGTCGGATGGAGTTGCAAGGCGATGCGGTGCGCCTGGCCGAAAAAGCACTGAATGATCAGGGGATTTGGCGAGGAGCGTTCAGCGTCTCCAGCAACGGACTGTTGATTTACGCGAGTGGCGCGAATTCCGCCGC